>Ga0208375_1000661_pt1 | contig 46945 bp, 52 predicted proteins | sample RifOxyD1_FD_184038 | JGI IMG/M metagenome (GOLD analysis project Ga0208375, IMG submission 184038) | Soil microbial communities from Rifle, Colorado - Rifle Oxygen_injection D1 (SPAdes) | ecosystem: Environmental > Terrestrial > Deep subsurface > Rock core/Sediment | place: Rifle, Colorado... | reverse complement strand
AGAAGCCCCCTCCACTCACTCACTACAAACTTCTTCAACAGACAGAATTAAACTTGCCTCCCACACACAAACCGAAGGGTGGGGGTGGGAGGCAAGTTTAATTCTGTCTGTCCTTCCATGAACTTGCAGAAAAGCTCTCCACACATGACTCCACTGGGGGCTTCTGGCCGGCGTCGCGTTTTTTGGATGTAGGGTTGTGAATTTGTGCAAGAACGGCAGCGCGCTTGACGAAACACTTTTCGTGGCTATTATAGCCATGTGAAAAGAGCTAGTGTAACTGACGTCAAAAACAAGCTGAGCGAGTTTCTCGGATTCGTCAAACAGGGAGAGACGATACGCGTTTACGATCGCTCGACGCCTGTTGCCGATATAGTCCCAATCGCTTCTTTGGAGAAGCGCGATCTCGATTTGAGACTGGAGGAATTGGAATCTCGCGGAGTTTTACGCCGGGGCCACAAATCCCTGCCCGCCTCCTTTTTTTCCGTTACGGAAGCTGAATCGCGAGCAAAGAACAGCTCCGACGTCTTGCAACAGCTACTCGCGGATAGGAGGTCTGCCCGATGAAATTCTGGGATTCATCGGCTGTACTTTCGCTCGTGTCCACGGACAAAAGAAGTAGCGGCATGCTCAGGTTGCTAAGGGAGGATTCTACAATTCTTGTCTGGACGATGACCCCAACAGAATGCCTTTCGGCCATTCATGCATCTGGACATCAGGCTCAGGTCCCAGCGCAGTCCAAGTTGGCCGAAATCGTAAATCGCTTAAGGCTGCTACAGAACTCATGGATCGAGATTCATCAAGTCGAATGGGTCAAGAAACGCGCCGAACGCTTACTGTCCGTCCACGGCATGAGTACCGCAGCAGCATTGCAACTGGGTGCTGCCTTAGTAGCATGCGAAGATCGCCCGGATGAGCTTCCTATCGTCACGTTTGACCCCGAGCTTGCCCGGTGTGCTTCACGCGAAGGCTTTCAAGTAATCGGAAACGAGGATTAACCAATGTTGAAGTCAGACCTAGTGGAAGAAAACCTATCGGCGTTTCGCGAACATGCTTTTCCGCAACTGGGCGCCCAGATCCGGTCCTGGCCCTCGCGAATATGGTTTCACGGTTTCGAGCCGTTGTTACGAATCCTATTCCATTGTTTTTTCATTATTTCGAATGTCGTGAGCGGAATCCTCTCCGCTGTACTCTGGTGGTCGTCCCGGTTCTGCGCGCGTCCCGTATTTACAATCTTTACGACCGCCATTGTCCTCGCCGCTATGCTCGCCGTGCTCGACGGGCTATCTTACCGACCCAAGGGGTCTGCGACGCGGAATATTATTCTTCCGAAGCACAGCGCGACTGAACACCAACCCATCGTCTCCCAAAAGAACTCGCGTTGCGCAGGCCAAATGAACTGACCGAACGAGACATTTGGCTTTCTCACGCGCTTGTGGCGTTATTGTCCGCTATTTTGGCGATACAGCTGGAATTGACCAAAGACTGTTAACCAGTTAGAACGATCAACAAGGGGAAACGCCATGCATAAAGGGTCATGTCTCTGCGGAGCAGTGCGATTTGAAGTCATTGGCGAGCTGCCTCAGCCAAGCGCATGCCATTGTACACAATGTCGAAAGCATACTGGTCATTTTGAAGCTGGGACCGACGTCCCGCGCTCGGCCGTGACAATTATGGGTGACAATCACATCACGTGGTTTCGAACCGAAAACGTGCGGCGTGGTTTCTGCGCTATCTGCGGATCGTCACTGTTTTTCGATGCGGATGGCAAGGACTGGATAGGCATTGCAATGGGAGCCTTTGATACCCCGACCAATACAAAGTTGCGGGTGCATGTCTTCGTCGCCAACAAAGGTGATTATTACAACATTGCAGACGGATTGCCGCAAATTCAGCCACCAGATGCATAGGTCGCGCAGCAAGGGACCACCACACAGATTTCGGAACATTTTTATCAGAGTGGCCCCTCTCGTACCGGGACCACTCCGATGTACGTCAACTCATAATCAGTTCACTGGCTTTGAAAATCCTCACCGGTTGCACCCGGCTCGGTGACCGTTCGATCAAGACAGCCTCGCCCACTCTCAGGTTTTTCGGAACGTCGTGTTCAATAATCATCTGCTTCGTCTTTCGCATATTCCCGAGCCCGGTTCGCCTTTCGTCACCCATGATCCCCTGCTCAACCTGAAACGACTGTTCAAAGGTATCCGTCGTTCCTGCTGCCGCGCAAATCTCCTCGACCGTCTTATTGTCATTCAAGCGAAGCGCCACTATTGTTGCTGGATTCGAAGTCGCCTGGCGGGAGAACTCATGAGTTACAGCGTCCAGGTCCTCTAACCCTTGGGTGAACAGATGAGCACTCACCCGTGCCCCGCGTGCTTGCTTCAGCGTTTCAATGAATTCCTTCGTTGCAAACGATCCGAATTCGTCAATCAGAAGCGGGACGAACTTCCGGTTCTCTTCCTGTGTCGTCGAGTAGATGTACCGGATCAGCGATTTCACGTCTTCGACAACCATGCGTCCGAGTCGCCGTGAGGTGTCCGCATTGCCCAAAGTGTCGAGCTGGAAATACGCAACGAGATTACGATTGTATACCTCGCGTAAGTCGATCTCATCCACCTGGCCTCGCTCGAAGCTCAACAGGGGGCCAATGTCCTTTGAATCGAGGACCGAAAGCTGCGCTGCCAGTCCGAGAAGATCTGACTTCTTGATCCTATCAATGTACGAATGTAGGCGTTCCCCAAGTTTGCGCGCTACTTCGTCGCCGTGGTTGCCTTTCTCCTCCAGGCGTCCGATGATTTCCTTCATCTTGGCTTCCTCCGCCAAGACTTCTCGAACCAGCGCCAAATTGAGCTCCAAGCCCAGATGGACCGCAGCCGAAACAAACTCCGATAGGAACTCCGATGAAATACTCTGGTAGTACTGCTCCGACCAGTTGAGCGCCTCCAGTAGCTTGTCCTTAATTTGCGAGGCAGTCCCATATCGCAGTGGGTTATATTTTGGACTCTGATCAGGACGCGACAGACGGAAGATCTTCAATCTGCGTAAGCACAGGGGCGAGATCCGCGCCGCCAGCTTTCGAAGCTCAGAGATGAATGACTCATCCCCTTTCGGATCGATGATGATGCACGGCTGCTCGTGGTATAGCGCGTGGAGGATAAGAAGCATCATTAGATTCGATTTGCCCATCCCCGTTCCCCCAAGCGCGAGCACGTGATACCGCCTTCGGACCTGATCCAGCATTACGACCTCATCCGTCTTCAGATTAAAGGCAACAGGGACGGAGTGCGAATTCGTGAATAGATCTTGAGCTATCCGAAGGGGGGCGTCCGGTGATTCCTCAACAGCGTCATTGAAATCAGCCGTTCTAATTACGTTGTCGCCATCCTTCTTCTTCGGTCGCAGGACAAAGGGAGCAAGCAGTAAGACCATTCCCGAGCCGACACCCCAAGCCAGCATCGCGTAAGTGGCGAGAAACCCTGCTGTGATCCCAAGGAAATACTCGTGGTCCAGATAGTCAAGCCGCCAAGGGGCAACATCCGCCACAAACAAGAAAAAGCTGCCGAGCATCATAGTCACTGTCGCAGCGCCGATTCGGAGCCAGGTTCTCTTGTGTTTGGAAACAAATTCCGGACTCTTCCACGCAATTGTGGCTAGAAATACAACCGGAAGAAGAGCCAATGCGGCCACCGCTCCGGCTGCTGCAATCATTTGCTCAGGATCATTTTCCTTTTTTGCACTCATCTGACCTCCCTTTTAATAAAATCGGCAAGAGGCATCTCCTGCCGATCAAAATACACCGTTTCACCCCAAATGAACCCAACCGCGATTCGTCGATAGAACGTGGCCAGCTTCTTGACTCTCCTGTGAATCGCCTCAGACTCGCAAAAATAAATGATCTTGTTATAGCCAGAGTCGCGATATCTCGAAAACCTGAGCATCAAATCGAATTCACTCTTATCCGAACGCTCCAGTTCCACGGCCACATTGACGTCCTCCCCGCGAAACACCAAGTCAGGAACCAAAGACGCGCCGTACATGCGCGTCCGCGTTTCCGCATCGATCTCGGGATCGTTCAGGATTTTGTAAGTCTTTCCCTGCAAACACCGCTCAACCCGCATCCTTACTTCGCTAAGGAGAAGCTGATGCTTTACAAATCGATCATCACAAAGTTCTGTATTCCCGTTCGGCAAACGTCTTCTGACCCCTTTGGAAACCCGGTAGATTTTCAGACTATTGAGCCGCTTACGTTTGATGTTGAGGGAAGTGACAAGCCCACGTACTCCACCCCTTGTCGCCGCCGCACAATCGACCGCGTTCTTCGATTCCAGCAGGCCTATTTTTTCCAGGCGCTGACTTCTCTTATAAAAAGCCCGCAGCGTCGGAAAATAAAGCTTCGTGAGTTGCTCAGCAGTTGCTTGACCTTGTGAGATCAGGAATCGCAACATCTGCTCGTCCCGCTCAGTAACGGTCCAGGCATCGGCACTCACAGGAGCACCTCACCTTTCGTGGTGGGACTCATTGGCGGGTGCTCCGTCTCAAGTTGCAGCTTCGATTTGCGCGGCTTCCGGCGCGATCCCTTGGTTAAAATCGCTCGCTTAGCCTGTTTTATAAAGATTGCCTTGAGTTCTGGAAGCTCCCGCGCCCGCTCCAAGTAATACTCATCCGGGGTATGCTCCAAAATAAGCTTTTCGATTCGGTCCTGGGTAATAGTTAGCAGAATCGGTTTCAGCAGTTCCTCCGGCCTACATTCATATCCACGATCCCGTAGAGTCTTCACTGCTTCAGAAACACGTTGAGATACGTCCTCCGGGAGCGGGACCTTCAACACACTCGACTGCGGTTCCGGTTTTTTCCTCCTTTTGACCTCCGGGTTCACCGGAGTCTCGCTCTGACTCACGCTGTCGCGTTCGTCTGGCTTAATGTTTTGGTCTTTCATATCGCCTCCTCTAGTTTTCAATTGCATCAGACTGAAAAATCACCCGGATTGGCTGAAACCCCGCGAGCCGAGTAAATTCCGGAGCCGACTTCATCCCCTCCGCCGCGTGCTCGGCGGTCTTCGTCAACGAGGCCGCTAACCCCTTCTTCGCGGCATTCGATAGCGACGGTTCCTCGACATAATTCCCGAGAACATTCTGAGAACGTTGCACCTGGGAATCCACGACCACGGCGGTTCCGGTTGCGAGCATTTCGGCCAAGAAGAACCGGCCATTCTGAGACTCGTATTGACCCTCAATGCAGGCCTCCCCCGATGGGGCGGTACCTACCCCTTTTAGTTGAAATGTGGACTCGCCGTCTTTGCTCTTTAGGAGATTGAAATTTAGCAGGATACATTTCAGCTCCTTTCCGAACGCGGCCTCACCGAGCAATGTCGCGCCCGCAAGTGGTCCGTTCGTGATGGTCGCGATAATTGGATTCGGGGTAGTCGGGCTTGCGAGTATCGATTGCTCAATCACCGCATTGAAAACCGACCCCGCCCGAGCGGACTTCAGGCTCCCTTTCTTACTTGAAAACGTCATGAAGAAACTTGAATCGGCACCTGGGGCCGCCGACAGAGCACCCGATTCCAGATACGGCGGCAGATTACCTCGTTCCTCCGGTAAAGAGGCTACCGGGTGCGCACGGGTGCTTCTGATTTTGTCCCTATGAGTTGCCCCTCGCGGACCAGATGCACCGGGCTTTGCTCCGTCTGGCACCGGGTTCACCGGCGGCGACGGAGGAAGTGGAGCCGCGACCCGCGTCAGAATGAATAAGCTGTAGTCCAGGTTCTGCTGCATTTGCTTGCACTGCTCGCCGACGCAAATCACTCCGTTGAGTCCATCGGCCGATACCGACCGGCCAATGAGAAACACAACCGCGATAATCATTCCTTTCATAGCTCGCCCCCTACAGGTTCCCGGAATAGATCAGTTTCAAATCATCGCTCTCCGCGCCTGCCGCTCCGTACATCCCGACTACCTCCAAGGTGTCCTGGTGCATCTTCGTGTTTGGAATCACATCGAAAACTAATCGATTCTTACCGCTCAGGATAATGAGATTTGTCGCGGGCACATGCGCACCTACCAGCCTGAGCGCCAGGAGGTTTTCGGGCTCCTTTCGCTCGATCTTCAGAGTGACTGAGTTTCCTGGAATGACCGCCGATATGCTTTCCGGAAGAATGATGACCGTCGCCAGCCCATGCACCATGTAGAGCTTGTGGACTTTGCCAAGGTCGACCACCTTTGAGGCGATACGACGAACCTCGGTGCCGGCGTACGCCGATTCCAAACCCAGGATCAAAGCGGCGGAAAGCAGAAGGAGCCCGATGGGCCTAACCCATGCGCTTTTCATCCAACACCTCCACTTCAATGCCGTAGGGAATTTCCTGGTCGCGGTCCCGCTTCTTCAACTTGATTTCCACGCGGAGCGGGAACTCCGTGATACTGCCTCGCCGTTCGCCCCGAATTTTCAAGTCCGCGCTATAGGTCGCCTTGTCGATTTCCCTGAAGGAGAGGATTTCGTAGCTTTGACGAAGCCCCTCATTCTTGACCTTGCGCTCGATCCCATCGAATTCTTCCTTCTTTTTCTTCCACAGCGCGGGGCTCATCCTACGCTTAATGTCTTTCGCCTTTTCTGAGTAATTTTTCTCGTCGTAGCCGTAGTAACCCTCGATGAACGCCAGGACGAAGTTGATCTTCTCCGCCTGAAGCAGGACATCGGTATCTTGGGTGATCACTCGCGTATTGCGCCCATCAATCCCAATCAGGAGAGTGCGCGGCTTCATCTGAACGGATACGACGGATAGGACCGTGCTATACAGCACAAGTATGCCGATGAGCGCTGCCTTCGTCCCGGAATAGATACTGACTCGATTGGTAAACATTCATCCTCCCTCAACCCGGCTCGTTCTCAGCGCCCGGATTCACTAATTCGATGGGCTTCACCCTTCCGCTAAACCGGACGTTTCTCGCGCCGGTTCCATCCGGAGTCCGTGTTCCCGGCCCCTCCTCTTCAGCGGGCTTAACCCGTTTGAAACTATCCGCGAGCCGCCCCACTCTAGATCCGCGTACCTCGGAGGTCCCCTTCCCTGAGCTGTCGTGGTACACGGCGCCTCGTGCGAATCCTTTCACGAACCCCTTTCCTCCTTGTCCTTTCGCAGCCGCCGCGCCAGAAGCCACTCCGTTTGTGAGGCGCCCCAGGCTCTGATTGACGCCATAGCCCAGCACTTTTCCGAACGACGATCCTCCGCCCTCGGTTCGCGCAACACCGCTTAAGAATCCGGCGCCCTGACTCGCGACTACTGACGTTCCCGCTGTCACTTTCGCGGCGCCGCCCTTGATCGCCAGGCCGCCGATACTCGTCACCGGCGAGGCGCCACCGATTTTGAGGGCAGCAACGGCAGCAAACGGGGAAATCAGCTGCGCTAACGTAGCAACGGTCGAATATATGATCGCTTTAAGTGCGTGGACCGAAGCAGCGGGATTGATTGTTGTGGTCCAGAGCTGCCCTGCGATGTACCCGCCGAAATTCCAGAAGACTGCCCAGAGGGATAGCGCAAATACGCCAACGAGGTACGCGGTCAGGGCTCCACGGTGGCCGGTCATGATCGCAAGTACCGCGATTAGCGGCAGTATCCCTACCATGAAAGCGAGGACCCAATTCACAATGAACTGGATTGTCGTATAACAAAGCCACTTAATCGCCTCGAACCCGATCGCGAGCAATACCTTGTAATCGGTATGCAGCGCGCTCCAAACCGATCCGGGTCCCTTGGGGAGCCCATCTTTGAGCGCCTGGAACTCCCCGAACTCAGTGGCATGCGCCAAAGTCGCCGATGCATCAAATACCAGCCGAAGCAGAACGGTGTAGGTCACAAGAACTACGGCGCATAAGATGAGATCTTTTTTTGCCTGGACCACGCTATCTGCCGAGTCGAGTCCCAGTGCGCCGACTATCACCCTCATGCTGAAAATAATGAACATGATAAGCGCCAAAGGACCGAGATACCGTTTTGAGAACTCAATGGCCTTTTGAACGATCTCCATTCTCGGGAAAGCAGCGAGTATCCGGGTCCCTTTGAAGTACTTGGCCCCGTTCGCTGCCATATCCCGTTCCATAGACAGGTACAGGTCGATTCTGTCCACCCGATCTTTGAGTTCCTTCTTCGCCGCCTCCAAATTCCGGCGCTGCTCCTGCTCCAAAATCAAGTAGAGTGTCGCAAGGCTTTCTGCCTGGGTCCTGGCGCTCTCTACCTGTGAAGCCTCCGCTTTTGATTTCAGGCTGGTCACCAAACGGATTGCCCGCTTCCCGGCACGAACAGCGCGGGTCAAATTACGAAGGCTGTCCGTCAGCTTCCGGAGATTTTCGGCGCTATATTGATCAGAAGTTAGGCTTTCCAGTTCCTGCTCGGTATACCCAAGCTCATCCGCGTACCGTTTGATTTCATTGACCTCGTTCATGAGCCGTCTTGCGGATTCATCTACCCGAGCGTCGCTATCGACTTCACTATAAAGGTCTGAAAACGCTCCCCCGAGGCTTGCGACCTCCCCTGCCGTTTCGGACATGGAGCTGATCGCGGATGCCACCGTGCTCACGGCCGCCGCCGCTGTGAACGGATCAACAGCAAACGCGACAGAGGGAACGTGTGAAACAGCGTACATTATGAGGGGTAGAAATATGCCCCGTCTCACACGCCTCCCCCTGCCCCAGTCGCGATCAGTACGCCGATTGCCTGATCGACTGAAAGCCCTGGAACCGCAGCAAGCAAACTCTGAAGGAGTTCGTTGTCCTGCTTGTCTGAAGTAGTTCTCCAGTATTCGCCTTTGGTTTGGATGAGCTTCACGATTCGAGAGCCGGAGCCGTCCTGAATAACCGCGTTCCGTGGCGCCGTTTTGTCGCTGACCTGCTCCTCAATCGACCGTATCTGAATATCCGTTAGTCCACGGCGCTGAAGCGCCTCGGCACTCAAATTCGTCTTTAGGAATACTTTGATCTGAAGATTGACCCAGAGGCCGCTTTCCCGATCATCACCGTTCCGAAGCTTCGGGTTAGCCTGCTCGATGTTCGCCGGATCTTGGATCACAATCATCAGGCTATGACCAAATTTTCGAAAATTGGCGGCGAGTAGATCGAAAGTCTCATAATGCCGTGAGATGAAGAACTTCACCTCGTCACAAATAAGACAGATCCTCTCCTTGGATTGAAGTCCGGCCCTGATGATCTCCAGATTGATCTCGGCCATAACGGCCGCCATGATGCCGTCAGCGTAGGTTGGGCTTGCCGCATTGAAGATGTCCTTGAAGTTGTAATAGACGTATTTTGATGAGCCTGTGCTCTTTGCCTCTCTCCTGAAGACGTTCTCGTACACGCCGCCCGTGATCCAGCGCTTGAGAAGTGCGCGACGTGATAGGTTCTTTGTCGTTTGGTAAAAGCTATCGATCCCGGCCTTAATCTCGCCCGCACGAGCCGCACGGATGTAATCCTTCGATAGCGCCTCGATCTCGGCCAGCATCAGTTCAGGGATTCGCCGCTCATCCTGCTCTTTGAGAAGCACAGCGACCAGAGTTGCCAGGACCTGGGCCGCATCGTTTTCGCTGATCCCGGTGTTCTCAACGACGGTCTTGAATGGGTCCAGTCCAGAGGGACGAGATAGCTCGAAATTGATCTGCTCCCCTGCCAGGCGCGTGCATTCGCGTTCATAGCTGCCTCCCACGTCACACTTGATGATTTTGATTCGAGGGTCTTCGTATAAGCAGAACGTAATCAGTCCGATGAACACGCTTTTTCCGCTGCCTGACTCCCCGATGATGATCCCGTTGAAATTGTGATTCTTCCGATCGAAGACGTCCAAAATACAGGGAGTCTCATCCAGGCGATGCAGTATTATCGCCCCATCAGGAATATGGGCCGCACTTCCGCTTTCACCGTAGTAGTGAGCCGGCAAGTAGGCACCCAGCTGCGAGCGAAACTCTCGAAAAGTGACGTGCTGGGGAGTCCCGAGCCTGGTCGCGATAAAGCTCTGCTCAATGCCACTTGTTTCCAAACAGCAGGACCCGATCTCCGAGAAAGCTTTCCTGATCTTTTCTCTATCGGAGCGAAGCGCATCCTCAGATGTTCGTTCTAGGAGAGCGATCCACTCCACTGCCACCTGGTCGTCACCCCGAAGCTCGGTCTGCTCCAAGGAGGCCTGAAGCTCAGAAGCGTTTTGTATAGCCAATGGATCTTCCGACTGTACCGCCCGATTCAGCTTGGACCTCAGTTGAAGCTCGGTCCTTTGCTTGCCAAGCTTCTTGAGCGTGACTGAGACTTCCAAGGGCAATGAGGCTATGCCGCCCGCTTGGGTGGTCGTTCCGCCCATGATTTCGCTAATCCATGTGCTGGACAAATTCCGTGCTCCCCGCTTGGGCTCATATATACGTACAGCACCGAGGAGCGCGGGACCGGTATCAATGAGCCCGATCCCCTTTTCATACTGACTCTGCCCCAAGTCGAATGCCGCACGGATCTCGGGTTCGGTGAACGGAACGCCGCCAATATGTTCAAGGGTTTCGATCGGAATCCTGTTAATGAGGCGCCTTGCAGCCGCAGACCAACCCTTATTACTAAAGGTTTGCAGTAGCGGCACCCCACCTTCGTCCTCAAAGCTAATGAACACTCTCCGCTGCACATACCCAATCTGGCTGATACACTCTCCCCGATTGCCACCGCCCCGGAGTGCCTGATTGGAAAACCATTGACGCGCATTGAAACGGATGAGCAGGCCTGCTGGACTGTCCTTGACCAAAGATTCGATATCGCCCATCTTGAGTCCGCTACGAGATTCAAGGTCTACCGTCGGCAGATGAAAGACGGCCCCAACACGCCCGCTCATCGTCACGAAGACGGGGTGGCCTTCAACGCTTTCAACGTGCGAGAGTTCTGGAAGCTTTTGTACGGCAATCATAAATCGTCCTCGTCGTCAGGAAAAAGGCTGCAGTGTCCCGGAGGAACCGCTCCCGATTGTTACTCCGAACTATCGACAAAGTTGCGAGACAGGCGACGCCGGCCATGAGCCCCAGAAAGACGCCATCTCCGCCTGATCCGAGAACGACCATTGCCGAAACGAACGCGGCCACAAGAAGATCAGCGGTTCGCAACCCGAAGATGATCGTTTTTCGGTTAATTGATAGTGCGGGTCGAATCGAATCCAGACTCATTGAATCGACACCCCGGCCACCTTCTGAATCAGCGCCCAAGCTACAGACGCGAATCCAATCGCGAGCAACCCAATGAATGAACCTTGGACAACATCATTCCCAAAAGCGGAAAGCTTGGCGTTAGGAATGCCTCTCAGCGCGGCCCCTGCGCCCACTCCGCCAAGGCAAGCAAGCGAACCGCCAAGGAGCCCTATTGTTTTCCACTGACTGAGTGCCTGGATAATGTCTGCCTCAGCCCATGCCGGAGCCGCCAATAGCAGAATGGCGGTCATGACCCATAAATTACGTGTTCTCATTTCCTTTCCCCTCCTTCGTTTGAGTCGTTGTTTGGAATCAGCTGCGGTTTTTTGATCCGCACGATTTTGTCCTGATGGACAAGCGAGTCATCGCCCTGCTTCACCCACATCGAGGTCTGATAGACGCGGACCCAGCCGGGGCTCAGGAGCTTCTTCAGTTCATCTGGGATGGCCTTGTCTTGAGTGCCTGAGCTCTCAAAGATCAGCTTTTCCTCGTTTGCTCCCGCTCCCCATCGGATCGCATCGATCTCCTGCTTTGCGACGTTGAGCTGCCGTTCATATTCGCGTGATCGTGCTTGCTCATCAAAGATGAAGAGCCCGGTAACGCCCACGATGGCCGCAGCGCCCCCACCCCAGAGCGCAGCATGTGCAATGGGCTGCTCACCAGCAGGTGCACTCATTGCGCCTAAGGTCCCGGCAGCAATGCCGGCCACGCCCATTGCGACCAGAGTCTTGCTTCGATTGCTCATTGAGGCGCAGCCGGAAAGCAGCGTCAGACAGAGTGCCGCCGCGATGGTGCATTTTTGAGTACCCATACGCCCGCCCTTCAAAGTGAGATATCCGAACCGATTGATGAATCTTGAAACTCATTAAAGTCGGGAAGATCCACGCCGGAAGAGTTTCCAGTCACGAATTCCGATCGGATCACGTCTCTCGCGAAAACTTCGACGGAGGTCCGCTTCGTCCCATCCTTTGCTTCGTAATCGTTGGAACGAAGCTCGCCCATCACGGTGACTCGGTTGCCCTTTTTCAGCCCGGCACCAATCCGCTCGGCCAATCGGCCAAAACAAGTCACCCGAATCCAATTCGTGTGAACCGTTTCGTAGGCCTTTTTGTCCTGGTCGAACCGCCTTACATTTTGCGCCAAGAGTAACTTCGTAATTGCTCCCGCATCAGACGAGCGCCGTTCCGGATCAGCTCCCAGATTTCCAGTCAACACGACCACATTTTGCGTATTCATTTACCTTTCCTCTCTTGTTCTCAGTTCCAGCGGTGCATCAGTGCCATAAGCACTAACCGCTGAAGATCTCTATTCATGACCCCAAAGCCGTCGAATGGATCTCGGAGCCCCGGAATCACCTTGTCCGCCCAGATGCTATGTGCCCAACTGATCGCGGCTTTCCCGCCACCTGAGAGCACCCCGTAGTCGATCTCGCTGAAATCCACGGTCTCGTTTTCAAGATCGATCACCGGATTTAGAATCGGATCGAGCATCGGGTATTCCGCGAGCATCAGAATGGCCTGCATCTGCCGACTCACCTTGCGCTCAGGCGCCTTTCCTACTCCTCCCATTTGTCCTCCGTCGTGTTTCCGGAGGTGAACGCGCCGGATCTCGAAATGAGAACCCCGTTCACGTCCACGACTGGAAAATAGGTAAGATAAAGAGCACTTCGGCTAAAGCTCGACACATTCGGGCTGGCACCCGGCCTGTACTGATCAGGAGTCAAATCGACCGCGGTGTACCCATTGCAGCCGTAGTATTTCGTGCCCTCGACTGTCGAATAGTTCATGATCCCGCATGGGATATTCTGGCGCTCAGTTGAGACCTTGTTCACGATCGAGAGAACAGGTTCACCCTTGTAGCCATCGGGAAACGGCTTACAGTACGCGTTGTTCTTTACCCGGAACCGAATCGACTGGCCGCCAACCTCCTTGAGCAGCGCCAAGGCAAGACAATCCACAGTCTTTCCGTCGGGCCACCGGAACCGGAAGGTTAGCCCACCCACCACGTCCTGATCCGTGTTCCCGAGCGGAGCATTAACGATGCGGTTATTCACCGCCGCCGGCGCACTGAAGTAGCGGCTGATCCGAAGATCGGTAATCTGGTTCTTACAAATCGGCTCATCTTGGCCGGTCTCGCAGACTTGCTGCGTCTGGGAGCAGTAATTCCCCCACTCCTCACAGCCGATAGTTCCGTATTCCAGACACACTCCCGGATCGGTCACCTGCTGGCAGCGCGTTTCAATGCTGCACCCGCCAAAAATTCCAAGCGTCAGGCATCCCGCAATCGAGAGGTCCCGCTGCGTGCCACACTCTTGTTTAGTCCCGAACTTCGTGCACCCGGTTTTTGGCCGCTTACAGAAGTTCTTGTATTCGGTACATTCGTTTTTGTACTTCCGGCACGCCGGGAGGGCTTCGCCTGGTTTGTCCAAGCACACAAGCCCCTTGTCCTGAATTTTCGGCTGAGACTGCTCATCGCCGAACTCGAATTCATGCACCACGAGGGATGTCAGCTGTAGCTCGTACTCTTCGCCTTCGCGCACGGTGAAAACGTCCTGGGCGATGCCGGTTTGAGGCGGCTTCTTCAAATCCTGGCGCTCCTCGCCCCGAATCGCTACGTTCGTGGAGTTCAGGATCGGCTTTATGATAGACGACGAATAGAATAGTTCGCCTTGACGCCCGAGACTTTCGTTAACAACCCTGACCGGCACGTCGAGCGGTTTGAACGTCGTTTCGTCCTTTAAGACCAGCACTTTCGATTTTTCGACGATCTGCTCATCGAAGAACGCAAGCTTCATTTGCACGAGGGCCGTGTTCTTGACCCGTTCTAAGAAACGCTCCTTCCCTGCCCACTTTGAAACCGCATCTTGAACATACGAAGCAAGCAACTGGTCGGCCTCTTCTGGACTGAGCGACTTCCGCTCCTCCCCTTTTTCAGTCTTGGTCACGATCTTCGATTTCAACTGACTGTAGACCGCGCCAGTTTTAAACATGTAGAGACGGATTTCATCGACGTAGCTCCCAGCCACCTCGTACATTGCCGCGATCTCGGCGGACCCGTTAAACACATCATCCGACAAAAATCGTTCAATGTACTTTTGCGAGCCCTGGATTGTAACGGTGAAGGGCTGATTCGGCTGACACCCCGTGGGTCCGTTGGGTCCACCAAAGACTCGGGGCGTAACGTCATTTTCGACCCCGGCAATCTTGATCACGATCTTCTGTGGACATGAACCAAGATTGGAAAGCTCGTGGTCATAACCGAAGGTATCAACCAGCTCCTTCTTTATGGCGGCCCGCTTTTCCTCGTCGAGATATAGGGAATCTGGAATCCTGATTCGTGACGTAGAATACGGCAGCTCTCGCTGACTTCCGTCGATCAGCGCTATCGGAATCGTCAGGGCCACTTTCCCGCCCGGAAGCTCCCTGAGACTGGCGCGCCCGCCGTCCACACTTCCGATCACGAGCACTTTCGGCAAGATAAAGGCGTTCTTCTCGAAACGTTCAGACCCCGTGAACTTATAGAGCGAATACCCAGATTTTGAGTTGATCCAGGTCACGCTGTTGCGTGACACATCCCCACGCACTCGCTCGCGCTCTCCGGGTGTCATTCGGGTAATAGTCAGTTCGGCCAGATCCCCATTTGAGTCGTGCTCGGTCGTCCACCCATCACCAGGAACAGGCAAATCCTTCGTGCCGCCTTTTCCCTCCTGTTGGTTCGAGCTTACGTCCCCAGGAGCCGTCGAAGGCGACGAGGATCGCTCTCCTCCAAAGTTACAGCCCGCCAGGGCAATACAGACCAATGCCGGAATGAATCGCTTCATATCAGGTTCCTCCAATGCTCATTTTCGTGAATTGCAACTCAACCCGAGTTGCGTAGGTATATTGCTTCTCGATCGGGGAACGATCCGCTTGCCCGTCGCACTCGTACCAGCCCATGAACCAATCCGGCGCGTAGCCATCAGCGGTTTTGATACCTTTAGTGACAAACTTTCCGCACGGTCTGGTGTCTTTCAGGAAGAACCGCGATTGGACATACATCGTGAACTGATCGCCTGCCGGCAGAGCACAGTCCTTCAGGTCTGCTAGCTGAATCACGTCGCCGCCAACGAGAAGATCTAAAACCGCGCAAGTCGCGGTATCGTGCCGCTCATTTTCGAAAGTGACGTAGAACTTTCTGAAGTCAACGTCGAGGTCCGACAATTCCTGCTCGCGGAAGTTATCGAGGACCAGGAGTCGATCAAAATAGTGCAGCTCTGAAAACTTGCGCTCGACTGAGAATTCCTGACAGGCGATCGGATACGTGTCGATCTTTGGACCACAAACCGATCCCGCAGGACAAGCGACCTGGGTGAACTCCCAATGGGTGTCCAAGAATCCAAAATCCTTCCCATCGGTCGTCGTGATTTTTGGAAGATCGTACTTTCCAAATAGGAGTTTGTCCTTTGGAATTGGCGAGCCCACGAGATCCGTGCAAGTTCCATCTTCGCAGTAGACCTTGTGGTCAATCGTGGCGCTATGGGGTGCATCTACCCGAGTACCCCGAGGAGATCCGTCAATTTTTACAAAGTACGGGCAGGTCACCACCGCGCCGGTCTCAAAAGTTTTTACCCGTTCAGTTACCACCTCGGTATCCCGATCTGGGTAATTCACCAGCGCGGAGGCGCGTCCGACTTCTATTTCGAACCGATCTCCCCGGCTTACCTTTCCAACCATTGCTGGCGGAGGGTGATCCCCTTCGAACGTCCCGCTATATACCAGTACTCCCGTCGAGGCCGAGGCGACCGCACTGTTTAGGATCGAGAGCAAACAGCCCGCAACGATTCCAGTCCTGTAGTTACCTATAACACTCCACATCTCTCTTCCCTCCCTCAGTAGAAGCGCTCAAGTGCATGAAATCCGGAATAGTGGCGCCAGGCGATTGAGCTGTGATCCAGAGGCATATGCCGATCAAATCCATCGCCGGTCGGAGGTCGATCAGTAGGTTTCATGATCTCGGCGAAGTGGTCTTTAAAGCGCTGCCACAGGGATTTCTGTTTCGATTCGTTCATGGATTTGTCCTTCTTTTCTTCAGTTGCGTTCGTCATGGGTACTCCATTTGATAGTTTGTGTTAGACCAGCAGACGGCCGCAGAATCCGTTCCGAAAGAACGATTCTTCGATATATGGCGCGGGCTTCATGGTACCGGACTCGCTCTCAAGGCTTGCGAACCAGTTCTTGATTTTCGCCCCAATCTTTCGCGCTTCGGCTTGGATTTGACTTAGGACTCCCTCGTTCTTCTCAGTTTCGACTTTCATTTCGATATCGGCAGTGGTGGTTAACGTAGACATATTCATTTCCTTTTTAGTGGTTAGGGTTTGCTTGATTGTCTGATTCAGTTACGCGAAGACCGGATCTCCGCTCAGGAAAGGATTCTCTTCGAGGATCTTTTCAACTAGGGCTGCGAGCGATCCCGGTCGGGCAGGCTCGTTGTCCTCGTTTCTCGGCACAGACACTCGCATGGGTCCGGTCACGATCGGGGCGTCCAGATCCACGCTGCACCAGTCGCAATACGTGCAGATCACATCATCATCGACTTTGATGATGTTCGGGCTCTCGCAACGGGGACACTTCTTGAAAACATCAGCTGCGCGACGGGCGCGCCCTTTATTACCTCGGGCCATACTCGCTACTCCTTTTCTAAGTGGGTCATCATCGACTCACGGTGACGGCATAGAGCAGCATCTGTGCCATGAATTCAGCGGAGCCTCGCGCTGCCAAAATTCACGAACTAACGACACGTAATTTCGATTATTTTTGGATCGGGTGCATTCGAGACGAAGCAAGAACGGAGGAGAAAGATGGCTTATAAGCCATTTACACCCTGGCTTATATGCAATATCATGGCTTATAAGCCAGTATTCACACCGTCCCGAAAGGATCGGAGCCGTAAATGGAAAGTACCCAAAATCAACAATCCCGAGATTCAGCGCAAGAGGACATCAACTCCGATGCTCCCCTCGTCCTAATTGTGGATGACGACAAGGCGTCCCGCATGCGCCTATCGATGATGCTCAAGCACCTCCCCGAGAGCGAATCGGGTCCCGTTCGAGTCAAGGCCGTTACAAGCATTCCTGAGGCCTTAACAACCCTGGCTCAAATGCGAGCCCATGTACTGCTCTTGGACAAGGATCTCGGGACAGACAAAAAGAACCCCGATCATAGCGGACTCAACGGCATTCCACGATTCCTCCACCTCCAGCCGCACCTTCAAATTATCATGATCACAGGAAGCAATAGCGTTGAGGACTCCGTTCAAGCGATGAAGCTCGGGGCTCAAGGTTACATATTGAAAGAAACAAAGGACGATCTCATCCTTTTGCAGATCCAGCGTACAATCCAGTCATCCGAAACTGCCCTGGAGAATTACAAAGCCGACCGCCTGCAAAGTTCGGGTACACCCCCGCGCACCCTTGGCGGAAAGTCGCACGTCTTTCGACAACTCTTGGCTAGCGCTGAATTGTTAGCTGAGAGCAATCGTCCCATTTTGATTCTTGGAGAAACGGGAACCGGCAAAACGGCACTCGCCGAGCACATTCACAAATATCGAGGTAAATATCTCAAGCAGGCATCTCGTCAGCTCATCTGCGTAAACGTGGGCGCCCTTCCGCCAGATATTGTTGATCGAGAACTATTCGGCCACGAAAAAGGCGCTTACACCGATGCTGGCCAAGGGCGCCCCGGCTACTTCGAGTTAGCTGGAAATACTGGAACCCTTTTCCTCGACGAAATTGGCGAAGCAACTCTGGACCTACAGGTCAAGCTACTTACCGCGATCGAAAAGGGGGAGTTCTATAGACTTGGCGGCACCACTCCGATCCAGGCTCGACCTAAACTCATTCTCGCGACCAATCGCAACCTTCCAGAGATGGTGAAGCAGAAGAAGTTCCGAGAAGACCTCTATATGAGGATCTCGTCATTTACTCTGCGGATGCCTTCCCTTTCAGAACGTAAAGAAGACATCCCAGACATTGTTCGCGCACTCCTCCCCAAGGCTTGCTTTGACAACAACATCCATGATGTGGAGTTCAAGGATCTTCCCCAGGATTTCCTAGAATACCTCATGGAAACAAAGATTGAAGGCAATATCCGGGGGATTCAGCATAAGCTCGAACACCTGATGGTCTACTCAACCCGCGATTCGCGCGGCAAACGAAATCTCAAGAACTGGCGCGGAATACCCGGTCTTTACGTCAGAGATGGCGATCTTCCAATGAGTGGCTCCGTCGGGTCAAAAAACTCGATTACATTTCGCGACTTCATCAGTAAGCCGTTCGACGTGCTAGGACCCCACTTCCCCGGCATGACGCCGTTCATAAAACTAATCCAAGAGAAACTTGTCGAAGAAGCCCGAGGTAAATACGGAACAAACGCCGAGATCGCGCGGGCACTTCAACTCGATGCCAGCTACACGTCGCGACTGCGGCGCGGAGTCAGCACCCCCGCGAATGGTAAAAAGAAGAAACGGAGTACATCGAATGAGCGCAGATCAAGCAAGTAACCCTGTCGATCTCAAGCAACTTCGTCACGATATCTCGGGGGCCATTGCCACGCTTGAAACGGCCGCACGTGAAATTCGCCCTCATTCTGAAGGAGCTGATGACGGGTTCGAACTATACGAGCTAGCGGTCGGGCGATTAAAGGTAGTTCTAGCCAGCCTTGATCTAGCGGCAGAGCGGTAGGCCAGATTATTCGGCGTTTTGCAATATCAACATCACAGCTTGCACAGTATCTTCTCTGAGCTTGTGAATTGCGGTACTGCCCTTACACGAGATGGCTTCGACAATATTGCCGGTGATCATGGATTGAATTGCCATGCTCAGTAGTCTTGCTTTTTCCGCTGCTTTGGATTTTGGTTTTAGATGTCTTTCCAGAACTGCTGCGAGCCTCTGCTGCCCCACTGTTCTAATTTTCTCGTGCAATTCTCGGTATTGATTTTGATGAGTACAGAGATGAAAAAAAGCCATCATTAATGATGCCTGATCCGGGTGTTTCTCACACCAGATAAATGCGCCTTCCACGTAGCCTCGAACCTGACCACGCCAGTCCTTGGCTTTTCCTATTTTCTCGATCGTAATTTGTTGCGCGACTGCAGTCGTATACTTCACTGCGTTTTCAACAATCTGCTCTATAGTCGGGAAATGGTAAACGACGTGTGATTTTCCAATCCCCAGCTTTGTCCCGATGGCCTGAAACGTCAGGTTTTGTATGCCCATCTCACCAATACATTCGATCGCTGCACAAACGATCTCGTACTTTTTCAGATCGCCCTTTCGGGCTTGCAGTTCAAAGAGTTTGAAAAAGACCTTATCTTCGTCGGCCATACGTGACCCCAAAATCTATTAGAACATGAAAAATCAAATACTTGAACTACAGTACAATTTTTTTTGAACTTAGGTACAATTTCAAATTGACTTCGCGCGTCATGCACTTTATTAAAGGGTCACGCCGCCGAACACCCGGCCGCAAAAACTAAGGAGATCCACATGAAAAGAATCATGAAAACTGTCGTAGGATTACTAACCCTGACTTCCAGCTTCGCTTCATCAATGGCCTTGGCAAACGACGCTCAAAACCCCTGCAATGAGGAAATCGTTAAGGAATCGGTCCTAAAGATGATTACCAGCCCTCGCGAGGGAGTCACTCAAACCATTTCGGATATCAAAATGTCCGGCGTAACCAGGCGCTCTAAAGGCTTTGAGGCTTCAGTTTTCCAGGTGCTTTTCAGTTATCACCAAAAAGCCGACTTCGGATATGCAGCGCGCGAGAGCGATATGATTGGGATTTATGTCGTCAATGCACAGAGTTGCGAAGTCACCTTGGCTATGGCCGAAAGCGTGAACCCACTCTAATTAGGTCCAACTCTAACGAGACACGTCGGCCAATGGAGTGGCCGGCCCGTTTCGTTTACACGTAGATCCATACTTTCAAATACTTATCACTTTTTTCGTCCAATTTCCGAAAAGACATACAGGGAGAAAAACCGCATAGCCGTATGCGTATATTCGTAGCTTTGAGCATGTTCATCAGCCTGATTCACTCTGCCGCCGCAGAGCCGTATGCGGCATGGCTGACCGACATCCGCATGAGCCCAACGGAAGAGCCGAAGTACACCGCCGCGATCATTACGCCGCGTAGTCGCGACGATTCACCTTTCAGCAAAATGCTAGCAGACCAAGCCTATGACTGGATTTACGAGGAATACAAGCGGCGCTATCCACAAATCGATCCAGCCATCTTTGATAAAATGAAAGGACTCGATACGCCGCTGGATGGTCGATCGATTTTTGGTGTCGTGTTTACTAAAGGTGACCCCAAAGACATCAAGGCAACCCTTAGGTTTACATTTCCTAGTCGGGAGCATCCCCTACTGCCAATGGAGGAATACTTTCAGAGGCAAAACTTGAATTGGAAATACCCCCGCCCGAAGATAGCGGCGGGACCTTATCAGTTGATGCTCCTTGATCGACAACATGAGTTCTTGGGATTAGCGGGAAACGTTCTTGAACTGAAAAACTTTGTGACTCAAGAACACGCCGAGGACCGCCTCGTACCGATCCTTTTTCACCTGGTCGAAGAAAGTGCGTCAGCTCAATCCATTCAGACGAGTGGGAAATACTACAATCACATCCCCCTTCCAGAAGTGGCAGCGAAAATTAAATCCAGCGGCGACATAAAACCCCAAGCATACGAGATTGATCGAAACCACTTACGCACAGGACTGAACTTAGCGGAAGTCAACCCGCTCGACACGTTTCCTGCCGAATATACGATTGAATGCGATCGCCGCATGGTGCCCTATTACCGAAGACTTGGCTTTAAGCTCGTAAACCCCGATCCTATCATCGGAGATACGTTTGTCCTTTCTATGGACCGGAAAGCCTTTGTCGAAGTAGGCAGGAAATTTAGAAATCAGCCCGGAGGAACGCTCGTAACATTCGAACACATTAGCACCTCAGAAAAAGGCGTAATGGATGACCTCTTGTCAAAGCTACGCTCCGGGCCAAATTGCCTAAGACGACATTTACTTCGTTATGTCATTGATAAGCGGTAATTCTACTCCCTGCGACCGTTCATACCTAAAATAGAGAATGAAAAAAATAGCAATCGCCGGCACCGCCGTCCCTGCGATAATCACGCTCAGCACTTCGAGTGAAACCGCATCGTACAGTGGCAGAAAAATCAACGGGCTCAGAACCGTCGCCGCACGCCAGGTGGCCTGCCAGGAAGCCAGGTAGGAGCCGCGCTGTTCCGCTGGTGCGTGCTCCGATGCAAACGCCATCAAGCGCCCGATCGTCGTCATCTCTCCGAGAGTCCAGACCACCATCATCCCAAGGAACCAATACCAATTTAGATACAGCCCGTTTCCGGCGAGGCCCACCGCCGCCGCGATCGCACCAACGGTAACCACCGCCATCGGCTTGAACCGGAGCAACGCCTGCGTAAGCGAAAGCTCAAATACGACCGCCATAAGACTGCTGATCCCGAGGAGGACACCCAACTTACTATTCGACAGCCCCGCCGCGCGCGTGATCGTCAGCGGAATAACTGACAGATGGCACATGAATACTGCCCCAAAGATCAGGCTTCCAAGCAGAAAGACTCCGAAGAACGGATCAGACCACGGAGCCAGGAGCGAGCGGATCACCGAGGATCCAGATTGAGCCCGAGGCGCTGACTTGGGCTCTTCAATCAACCTCATCACAATCAGCCCAAAGAGAATCGTGGTGATTCCGTCAAACCAGAAGAGATAGCGCCAATTCCAATCCAAAAACACGCCGCCCAGGAGCATCGAAACCGTGATCCCGATGTTGGTAGCCACGCGAACTACCGCTAGGGCCATCACGCGATCTTGACTCGGAACCAGATCCGTAAAGAGCGCGAAGCTTGCCGGACGATAAAGCTCGTTAATGAATCCGAAGAGGAACAGCGCCGCGAGGAAGAAGCCGATACTCGATAGGGTTCCCAACAAGAGCGCCAAGAGCCCGCCGCCGAATAGGCTGAGCAGGAGCGTATTCCGGCGCCCAACACGGTCGGTGAAATATCCACCGGCAACGATTGAAAACACACTTCCGAGGCCGAATGCGGAGATGACGATTCCCCCCGTCGTGGCGGGTAAACCGAATTTCGAGACGATGACGATCGTAAGAAACGGTCCAATGAGGTTTCCGAAGTTGTTCACGCACATTCCCATGACAAGCCACCGGACAGGCTTTGGGAGTTGGATAAAAAACCTTATTGGGTTCGTGACCTTAGTCGATTCCATGCGGATTCATAGAGTTTACCAGACTTTTTGCACAACGGCTGTGAAACGCGGAATTTTGACATGCACAGTCAAGAGTGCTATTCATCGGCGCCTATCGCGCACACACCGGAGGTATTTCCTTCCGTCTGCTCGGTATTGAAGGAGTACCTGATGGAAGCCCAGAACCAGACCGAATTTGAAGTGATCGACCTCGATTCTATCGAGGCCACCACCGTTATTTCGTCTTCGACTGTCGGAACCTTCTAAACGTCTCTCGCTGGATCACTTCGCGCAAATATAGGATCTCAGGGCTGACTTTTCTTGGTATTGTTATACCATGCAGCCACTGGGCGATCCGCACAACTTTGGCAAGCGCGTGGCGCTGACCGCCGAAGACCAGATCTCGAAACCTAGAAATCTTTTCTGGGAATGGCTCTTTCTGTCCTCCGCGAGCCCGTTCCGCAGGTTGATAGATAGAGCCGCGAGCACGAAGGGCGTCACCTCGCCTTTTCGCCTCTTTCCTGATCTCGCGTTCACGACTGATTCCCTGATCGCGGGCGGAACCGTCTCCCGCCTCAAACTCACGCCGTTTTCTGCGCGCGACATCACTCCGGGGCTTTGCGAATCGGTCGGGTCGGTGATCGGCCTTGTCACTGCGATGGGAATCGCCGATCTTCACCGACAAAACGTCGTTTTCGGAATCGATGAAAGCGGCCGGCCGATATTCGCGCCCCTGGATATAGAAAGCGCTCTTGAGACATATTCCCTGCCGTCCCAAACTCACCTATTGCCTTCAACGGAAGTACCAAGCGACTTATGCGGGTTCGCAGGATTTCTGAAAATCGCATCCGGCACTGATCGTGACTTGTCGATCACGACTGCATTCGCTCATGGGTACCTCACCACCGTCGAGCTCGTCTTGGAGAACGCGGCGAAAATCAGCGAGACCTTTTCCGCGCTCGATCAATTCAAGAAGGCTCCGGTACGCCTATTTCTTCGAGCAACACGGCAATACTACTCTTGGCTTGAGCAAACCGGACGAGCAATAGAGCCGCCACTTCATGAATCAGAATGGGAGCAACTGAAACGGGGCGATATCCCCTATTTTGTCCGCTTCCTCGATTCGAAAGAGATCATGTATTTTCACGAACCGGCTACGCTGCAGCCGGCCAACCTCGCCTCGGCACTGACCGACCGCGGACTCGCGAACTCGATCACGTTCCAAAAAGACGTCCTGCCCGGTCTTTTTGAAGACCCCAAGAAGACAAATGACTTACTCAAAGCCGGGGTTCTGCAACTACTTCGATTCTGCGATGGCAAGCGCCAGACCGGACGCTCTCAGTATGGCGATGTCACGTGTGAATTTAGCGCCGAAGAGATGTTCGTAACCTGGCGAGACAAGTTGAAGGTAAAATGCGCAAGAAAATAGCTCTATTCAGCATCGTCCTATGTTCAGCCCTGTCGCTCGGGGAAGCTATTGCGCGGACGGATGGTGCTTCTCAAGTTGATTATCGGAGGAAGACAAAAATGCTTGAAATCGGAATGACTGCGGTCCCGAAAACCGCAGACCCTCGTGAACTGTGGAACTTTCAGCATTTCTTAGTCGCCCAATGCATGTACCAGACGCTGGTCCGGGTCAGTGAGTCGGGCAGACTGGTTTCGGACCTCGCAAAGCGCTGGGAAGTTGACCAGGCCGGAATGACCTACACGTTCGAGTTGAACGAAAAGGCCGTCTTCCACGACGGCAGTGGGGTCACCGCAAGCGATGTCGCTTTCAGCTTGGCCCGTCACTTTTGGCCTGGGTCCCCTTCCGTGGTTCAGAATCATCTCAAAAGCGTGATGTCCGGCACTGATAACCTTAAGGACGGCACCCTTCCAAGCGGAATCAAGGTATTGAACGAGCACTCGCTTCAACTGACCTTGATACATCCATATCCGCCAATGCTCTACGTCTTAGCGATGCCCGGCTTCTCCGTGGTCTCGAAAAAGCACGCGACGAGCCCGACGAAGAAATGGATCGGCTCCGGCCCAATGAACGGCAATTTTGATTCCACCAAGGGCACCTGGTCCCTTCACGCATTTGATCGTTATGCCGGGAGCAAACCCAAGACCAATGGCATCCATATTCGGGGAATCAGCGGCTATCCTGAAATCGAAACGCTCATCAAAGACAAGGCTCTGGACGTCATCATTGGCGCACCGGTTTCAGAGGTCATGGAAGCGAAGCAGTTCCCCGGCTACAACGTCACTCGAACCAATAGTCTCTTTTATAACCACCTCTTTTATAATAACCGGCAACCCCTGTTCAAAAACTCCGAGTTCCGGCGCGACCTCGGGCACTTGATTCAGAGCATTGCGAAAAAGCCCGCGAGCGTTACCAGCTTCATCACCTATGAACCCTACTACATTCCGCGCGGGGTCATGCCAGGGTCCTACTACCAACGGACCGACATCGACATCACGCCTGATGAATTCGGGAAAAAATGGGCGCATCTCACAAAAGGAAAGAAGCTCCACGTCGTTGTACTCAAGAACGCCTACAGTCAACGCATGCTCGACGACTTCGAAGCGGCCATCAAGAAAACCGGCCTTGATCTTCAGTTTGACCGAATCGCCGTCGGCGAGTACTTCGATATTCTCAAGAATGACAAGTACGACATCATCACAGGCCTTTACGTTGGAAATTTTCCAGATCCCGATGGATTTCTTGATCCGTTAATGGAGACCAGCAAGGCTCGTTTCGGCGTCATTCCTTCCCGTGACCTTTTTACGGCAATCGAGAAAGTGCGGTACGTCACTCCCGCTGAAAAGCGACTCGAAGAATATTCACGAATTCTGCGCAGCTTCGAGGACAATTGGTATCTGGTACCTCTTTACCGAATCAGCGTGCCGATCATTCACAATGCACAGCTCTCCATTCCAGATACCAGCTTCCGATACGAAGCAGAGCTGTGGAATATGTTCTGGAGTGACTGAGGTTTATGCAGGCGCGACTAAAGAGATCAACATCCCTATCTACGGCGATATTCCTCCCTAACTTTGTCATTAGTATCGTCGCGCTTGTCGCTCTTTCAGTGGTCCTGACAATGGTCGTCGGAAAGCTTACTACAAATTCCGTCGATGATCGTCTTCAGACCACGCAGCGTCTGTTCCTTGAAACCGTTTCCCAGGATTACCTTACCGGGTCCCACGCGTTGGTCTATCGGAAATGCAAAGCACTGGTCTCCGATAAACTTGTAAAGGCCGTCAAGATCACAAGCCCTACGGGACAAACGATTTGCGATGTTGCCGCCGAAGGCAACCGAGCCTCCTGGGACTGGATCAACACGGCGATTTACTATGATGAGGCGCAAACACAAATAGCGGCCCAGATCTCGCTCGGATACTCAACGACGATTTCGCGCCAGATTTTTTTGAATTCGATCCTGATCATCATCGCGGCGATCGTCGTCACGGCTTTGGTTCAGCTGCTACTTTCTCGAAAGCTCGCGGTTTCCGTTGCGGCACCAATTACCACTCTGGCTGATGCGCTCAACAAAGATCAACCGCACGAATCCGCGGTGCCCGCCTACGAAGGAAGCGTTTTCCGGGACATTCGCGAGGTCGGCATCCTATTCGAGAGCATTCAGAAGCTCTTTCAACGCATCAATGAGTATCAGAAACAGCTTGTCACAAAAACCCGCCAAGCCGCCGTCGGCGAAATGGCTGCTCAAGTAGCCCACGATATCCGATCCCCCTTGGCCGCGCTCGAATCGGTCGTGGCGGATATTGACCAACTCCCCGAGGAACACCGCATCCTGGTTCGGAGCGCTACAAGCCGAGTCCGAGACATCGCCAATGACCTTCTCGGACGTAAACGGAAGCTCGATAAGGAAAGCTCCGGCGCGATTGAAGCGGATGACGCTCGGGCTGAGGATGTGTCCGTTTGGCTGCTTTCAGGTCTCGTCGATTCACTCGTTTCAGAAGCTCGGTTTCAATTCCGGTCGCGGATCGGAATCGAAATAAACGCGACTCTCGGCAGCGGTGCATACGGCCTTTTCGCGCGCGTGAATCAGGCAAAATTCAAAGCGATACTATCAAACCTGATCAATAACTCCGTCGATGCGATCGAGAGTACCGGCCAAATTACCGTAACTGTTGGTCCCGACGATGCCGCTCACCTGCTAATCACAGTTGAGGATTCCGGGAAGGGTATCCACACTGAGACCCTGCCGACCCTGATGCAAGAGGGCAAAAGCTCAAAGGGCGACAAAGGCTCCGGCTTGGGTCTCTATGGCGCCCGCCTGGCTGTTGAGTCTTGGGGCGGCCGGATTCATATTGACTCCGCGATCGGGAAAGGGACCACCGTCACCATCCGGCTCCCCCGCGCGGCTGCCCCCGCGTGGTTTGTGCCAAACCTGTCTTTGAGTGCTGACGATCATGTTGTCGTGCTGGATGACGACTCATCCATTCATCAGGTTTGGCAGAATCGATTTGACAGCTCTCAAGGAAAGGTCTCCAAGTTCACCGTTCATCACGTCACCTCGCCTCAGGAGCTGGATGACTGGATCTCCGATCATCGCCCGGACCTTGCGACGACGACGTTTCTGGTCGATTTCGAGCTGCTTGGCTACAAGGAATCGGGCCTCGATCTTATCGAAAAGCACCATATCGGTGAGAGGAGCATTCTTGTCACCAGCCGAAACGAAGACAAGGCGATCCTCGATCGTTTAGAGCAACTCCGGGTTCGCCTGATCCCGAAGAGTTTGGCGCCGTTCATTCCGATCCTGGTCACTAACACTGATTTGCCCGTCGCAAACTTCAACTGCGTTCTGATCGATGACGACAGTATGACCCACAAGACGTGGAAGCTGGCGGTCAAGAAGACTGCCAATCGCCTCGCCTACTTCTTTTCAGCGTCCGATTTTCTCGCCCGCGCGGCGGAGTTCGATAGGACCGCCAGGATCTACATTGACTCAAATCTCGGCAACGGCGTGCGCGGCGAAGAGATCTCAAAGGAGATCTTCGCGCTCGGGTTCCAGGAGATCTACCTGATCACGGGCCATTCGCAGGCTGAGTTTCCCCCGCTGCCTCATATTCGCGCGATTCGGGGTAAAGAGCCGCCGTGGTGAACTACTCCGACGCTTAAAGATCAAACAAGTCGATTGCCATCACCATCAGTTGCTCTTCCTTGGCAGACTTGACGACATTTACCGAATCCTCAATTGCTTGCACGAGAATTTGCCGTATTTGAATTGCAGCTTCTTCGGTCAAAGTGAAAGCGGACGAGAAATGAAGATCGTTTGCAGCATTTCTATCCAAGCTGTCGATTGCACGCATTCGCCAATTCGTATGATGCTTGGAAATTAGCGGGGATGATTTTTCCAGATAAAGCTGGGATTCTCCCGGCAGAAATTTCTCGTCGGTTTTTTTGACAAGGCCAACCGATACCAAGAATTGCAGGATGTTATTGACCTTGGCCATTGGTAAACGGAGCCGTTTTGCAATTTCAACCGGCGACTGGAACTGCGGGATCGTAATTAGCATGTGAATCGCGGCGTAATGCCAGCTACTGAAATATTCAGCCTTGGCCTCTTCCCCTAACGCGCTCTTCAACTTCACTCTATCTTGGATGAGGAGATTTCGTTCCTGCTCCTGTTTTATTTTGTCATCGAGGAACTGAGCAAGCCCGACCGTTCCCGCTCGTGCCCGTTGAACAAGGAGCAGAAAGAAATAGCTCTCATCTCTGTTGAGCCCAAGAAAAGGACAAGCAGCTTGTGCCTGCTCCAGGCTAAGGTGAGCCTCTCCTCCCAAGACCTGAGAGATGTAGGTGGTTTGAACCTGGGCAGCCTCAGCTAATAGCTTCTTAAACCCTCTGCCACTTCTTTTGGCCTGGGCGCGAATCAGATCCTTATAGTCCCGAAATTCAAAGATATTCTGGCTCATTCCAAGGTTCTATTCGGTATTAAACTGCAAAACTTTTAAAGTTTCTACGGTGAAAGTTATAACTTTCACCTATAACAAACAAACTCACTCAGGTATATGGACACAGCGCACCAAATGGGGTAATTACACTTCCTGGAATAGGCGCGAATCGGAGAATATTATGAAAATTATCAATGCCTTAACCGCTGTAGCAATTTTAGCTTTGGGAACGCAAGCACTCGCTGCAGTTTCCCTGAGTAAGCCGATGATCTGTGTTGGCGGCGCATATCATGAGAGCGGAAAACTAGTGAACCTGGGGGGCAGCGCGCCCGACCTTCTCGTTTGGTCTCCGGTGGCTACGGATATTCGGCAAATTTGTGACATGAATGGAAATTGTCGGGTGGTGGGGGAATATCAGAACAAGGGATACTTCAGTAGCTATCAAGTGCAGTCGGCTCTTCTGTTTGCCCTTCCGTTCGGAGGTTCTTTTGATGTCGCGCACGCTGGCGCGCCGGTAATTAATCCGATTACTCTCAACGATGATGGTTCTAATGAGATTAAGTTCAAAGCCCGCATGATTTATCCAGTCGAAGCAGATGCCGAGATGGGTATCAAGCTAGATCCCGTGACTGGCATTGCGAAGTACTTTCACAATATTGATGTACCCGGTTTCAAATGGTCCTCGTGGAATCAATTCACCTGCTGGAACACAAGGGACTAATATGCGGTTATCCATTCTTGTTATACCTTTCGTGTCCCTTCTCCTGCTGAATTTCAGCTACGCTGGAGGAATCGTTGCGGGCGGAGGCGACACCGCAGGACAGGAATTCACAAGTTTGGGTCAATCAGTTTCCCGCTTTCTTTTTCAGCTGGACCCAGCAAATGCACCGGTAGATCCCAAAGAATTCGCAAATGCCGTCACAACGACAATCGTGCGTTCTGACGAACACGCCATGCTTGGCAAAACCTGGTACAAACGCGGTCAAGAGGTAGATGCGATCAATTTTCCAGTAGAACGTAGGATTTTGATAAACCGCTCACGATGGAAGCAGAATAACGACGAACAAAAGCTTTCATTGGCGATGCATGAGTACCTCGGAATTCTTGGTCTCGACGATAAGAACTATCAGATCTCCGGTCCTTTCCTTCGAGAACACGGGAAATTGATTTTGATATCTGGGACTCCTGTAACGTATTGCACAGTTACCGGACGCTTACAGCTGACTCAAAGCCAAGGATCTCGACCCGTAGGAGAGATTTCTGTCGAGAAGCTGGTATTCAATACGCGCACCCCGATTAGCCCGTTTGATCCACCCGCTATTGCTTCCCCTACGTTTTGGATTGATTTCAACACTGCACTTGAAGCACCCAACGTCTCGAATGGAAAGGTAACTGTCACGGGCGATGCGGATCTTCTTAGGCGTGGCTTAGGACAGCTTCTTACAAATGAAGGCAGACGCCAAACTGCGTCTGGGATGGTTGAAACTGATGAAGCGAAACGAATTCGGCTCTTCGCAGTAATAACGCCGAACTTTGCCTCCGAGGAACGTTACGGGGCTTTAGACCGCCACGTTCAAAGCATCGCCGGAGATGCCGTTTATTTCAGCAATGCGGGGGAAGATTGGTATATGTTTCACCAATCATTCGATCTTCACTGCGAAAAGTAGAGTACATCCCACGCACAGCTCAGCCTCGCTTCCGGCCTGAGGACAATCCGCGCCACAAATGCGCAGTATTTTCCCAAAGCTCCTAGGATGCCGTGGTGAGCGCACAAAGGCAGGCCAGCACAGCTACTTCTCCGTAGAGTTCCGAACCCAAATTCCGGTACACTCTGGAAGTATGACAGCACCATCGCTGTCTACTTGCGTGGAATACTCCTTCCCAAAAAATGCAGAAGTTAACGAATCTGCTTCTTGGCGTGACCTAAATCTATAGTCGGTCCGTATCCATGTGCGAAGAAATCCGTATTTGCGCTCTAACAAGGCATAGTATTGGGAAAGCCTATCAGTCGGCTCGACAGGAACGGCCGAACCGGTGCCAAGTGTCTCGATAATTATCTGAGTTCCCGCCGGTCGTGTCACACGGGCCATCTCTCCTAATGCAGCACCTATCTCCTGCGTCCATGTTTCTGGATGCCAGGATGTGAAATGCCCGAAGGTCCAGCCAGCAATTGCAATATCAGCGGACGCTTCGGGCATCGGAATGGACCGATTATCACCAATGCAAATATGTGCGTTACCGATTCTCTCACGCGATAAATTAACCTGAGCTTGAGCAAGCATGGCAGGGTAACTATCAAACGCGTGCACTATTTTCGCCTTGCGAGCCAACAGACGCGTTAGCCTTCCTGTGCCAGCCCCAAACTCAACGACTACCTTTTCCGCTAGAGGACATATCCGATCCAATGCGGGCGCGAGGTTCCCCTGCCAGTCCTCTCGTGACACCAGTGCATCATAGGTAGCTGCTTCTGATTCGTAGATTTTTCGATAGCGAGGCATTCTCTTATCCAGCTTCCGGTATAACATCAGCGAAGAAGAACCCGTCGCGCTGAACTATTGCGCCCCGCCGAATGGGAATTGGAAATTTGAACATCGGATGTGCATACACGAACGTGTGAAATTCCCCATTTTCGCCACAGGGATCAACTGTCGCAGGCAGGTCGGCTAGAAGTCGCTCTCCAAATTCGCGACCTACGAAAGCTCCGTCCAGTTTTGATGGATCAACAGAAGTAAGGACAGCTTTCAATCCGTATCTGATCATCTCATTCGCAAGTTCTCGGGTTGGTCGTTTCCAGAGTGGAAAAATCGGTTCCAGTCCGGTCCCTGCTAACATCGTTTCCCGGTAAGCGCGAACGTCATCAAGATAGAGATCACCAAATGCCATTTTTGAGATGCCGGCGGACTTCGCTTTACTCAATAATTTGGCCATTCGCTTTGCATACTCTTCGTTCGAGCATGGCGAAGGCAACAACACAATTTCCAAGGGAAGCCCAAGCGCTTCGGCCTGCTGCTGCAACAGCGTCATTCGAGTCGAGTGCATCGAAACGCGTTCGAACTCCGCCGTAACAGAAGTGAAAAGCCCAGCGACCTCCAGGTCCTCCCGCTTACTCAACTCCGAAAGCGCAAAAGCGCTGTCTTTTCCACTGCTCCAAGCCAGCCAAACCTTACTCTTTACTTTCGTCACCGTCGCACTCGTCACAATGATAGTTCGCGAGAAAAGTCTCGTCGATTGGCTCGTCCAACGGAATAACGAATTCAGCGACTCCGCATTTTAGACACGTTGCTTCGACCGATTCACCGGCTAGCGCTCTGAAAATCAGTTCGGTCTTTTCGCCGATGAAATCCTGCTGTCTCATGTGGTCGACCTATTCGTTGCCCTGGCTCTGAACCAAGTATTTCTCCCAGACGTCCTTCGTTTTGGCGATGGCTGCGTCGAATTCGGGCTTATTTCCTGCTTCGTAATACGCCAGGGCTTTTTCAATTCGAGGCACGATCTTTATTTGAAAGGCCATCAGGGCTTTGGGTTCCATACCGTGAGTAGCAATGCGGTTTATAAGCTGCTCAAGTCGGCCTTGGTTTGTTGGATAATCCACACTACGGATCATAAACTTGATGTTGTATTTTTGAGAACTCGCCGAGAGAACAAGAGCTCTCATTGTGAGAAAGTAGATCCCAGCATCATCTTCGGCGGGGCACGTCCTCCCCGCAACAAATCCCCACGCTGTGCTCGCAGTAGCAGTAGCCGAATCCGGCTCCACGCCATTCTCAACCTCGAATGCCCGGCACGATCCAGCAATCGCAGGAGACTGGGCCGCGCAGATACTTGCAGCGGCGAACAAGATGACCACGATTGAACTCTTCAGCATGGTTTTTCCCCCATATTTTTGGATCGCAAAGACCCGCGATAGCGACTAAAAAACCACTCTTCCCGACTTAAGGCAAACGACTAATTCACCTTCGGCGGGTCGGTATATGTTCCGCAAATTTGCCCACCGGACAGCCCCACCTCTACTGGTAATTGTTTTTTTGCAAGTATATGAATTGACTTGGTTTTCACGTTTTGAATTCGGCACCGCTAATGCTATTCTGATCGCAGGCACAGAGGAGTGAAAAATGGAACTCAACAAACCGACTAAACGCGACAAGCAGAAATCCGCAGGCCCCACCGAGAGCGAAGCGGGCGAGCTGTACAATTCCGTGAAATCCTCGAAGCCTCTTTTCGCGTCAAATGCCGCTGCGGCCGAAGCGACTTCCCGGCAGCTTCAAGAACTTGCCGAACAAAATGGTATGACCGTGACCGCCCTCATCGAGCAGGCGCATACGACCCGCGATACTCAGGACTACCACATTGAAGCCCTGAAGCTCGAACGACAACTCGCCTTTTTGCGCCGCTAATGAGTCCACGTAAGCACGATTGGGCCAGCCTTCAAACCTATCTCAACGCGCATGAGCGTGTCCTACGTCACTACAGCAGGTACATGGATCACCCGGTTCAATATAAGCACACGCGGGTCACGGAAAATTACCTGGTCCTCGAATGCCTGAACATCATGTTCACCACGTACAACGGAACCAAGGTTCGCGTCGATATTACTAAAGACGTTGAAATTGACGACTCCATTCCGAATCGTGAACGCGCCCTCACCTTTGGATACAGCTACAACGCAAACCGCCCAGGCGTTGGAAATCTTCTCCGGTACGACAGCCCCGATCCCGAAGCCGCGCGCGGCCCCTCGACTCCAGCTCACCACTATTTTCATCACAAGCACGATTGGTCCAGCGGGACGGAAGTCATCGTAAAAGTCCGGGACGACGAATGGCCCCACGTCGATCAATTCTTTCAGGAAGTCCTAACGCGCCTTTAGACCCGAGGCAGGCCTGCGGACATGGCTTATAAGCCATGTCATTGCTTAAAAGCCATACCATTCATGGCCTAAAAGCCATCCTAACACTCCGAAGAACAGTATTTGCCTGATTTTACAAAGACTTCCAATTTGAAACTTCTCGGCATAGATCCTGCGAATACGCGGACTGGGCCTGAGCATGCGCGCTGAATACAGCTCCCGCGCCCTCCCCTTTTGGGGAATTTACTCACTATTTAGTAGGGGTGGTGCTATGAAATATTTAATACGAATCCTGGCCTCCAAAGGGACGGAATTCGGGACGTTCTTTGACAATTCGGAACTGACACGGAAACACCCAAACAAGGTGGTGCCGCAATGAGACGGAGACCTTATTCAGCAGGAAAGCGAATTAATCCTACCGATGAAGCTCCGTTTGCGCCTTCCGGAAACAAATCTGAAGAATGGCTGACTTCTGAACAAGCTGCAGCCCTTCTGAAGAGACACCGGAAAAAAGACGGAAAGCCTTCTGTCGGCGCAATCCATACGATGATTTGGCGGGGACAACTGAAAGCGCGAAAGTTTTTTGGACGCCTCATGTTTAGCCGCACTGAACTCGAACGTCTGATCGCCTTCTCTCCTCAAACCGCCGCCGCGCCTCAACGCGGATGAGCAATGGAGGATAGTAATGGCATTTAGAACATGGACCGGAAAAGATGGTCGGACCCACTACGTGGTTCGCTGCGTAGCCCGGAGCCGATCAGATCGCTCATTGCGAGTACGCAAGCAGGCGACCGGCTGTCTTGATGAGACAGATCCGGAAGCCATCAGGAAGAAACTGGGCCGCATCGAAGTCAACTTGGCTACAGAAGGGCGCCGCGAACTCGCGGATCTCGAAGGAGCCGGAGTAACTTGGGGCGACTTGGTTCAGAAATGGGAAACAGCACTTAACGAAGAACTCAAGGACCCGGATCGGATTCGGTTGAAGAAGCCGGTGAAGTCGACGACTGCAAGAGGCTACATTCAAGCCGTCAATGACTTCACTGCGCACTGGTTCAAAAGACCAGCATCCGAGATCACTCCGGCCGATGTCGAAGACGCATTCAACAGAATGGCAGCACTGGGCTACTCCAACTGCCGCATGTATAACGCGAAAGTCGCCATCAGCCGCTGCTTCAAATGGGGTATCGTTCGGAGAATGGTACCGAAAATGTCCGTACCTCCGACTGAGGGATTTGGAATCAGCCGCAAAGACTCGAAGCGGCCGGAGATCCTCAATGTTCTTCAAGTCACTTTCCTGATCGAAGAAGCCTATCGGAATAACCACCCCTGGCGCCATGTCTGGAAGGCTGCCTATCACTCGGGCGGGCGCAGCGGAGAGCTGTACCAACTCAAGCGAAGGCATATCGACCTCACGGAGCGAATGCTTCACTTTGAAGAAAAGTGGAACTTCGGAACCAAGAAAGTCGAGGGTCTCAAAGACGGTGAATGGCGCCATGTCCCTATCAACGATGATCTTTACGAACTTTTTCTCGAACTCGGGGTGCAAAAGATGCAACCCGAGGAGCAAGTTTTCCCCAGGATCAATGCCTGGAAGAACGGAGAAGGAGCCGAGATCCTAAGAGCGTACTGCGAGAAGATCGGGGTACCCTCGATTTGCCTCCATACGCTCAGGGCATGCTGGGCCACTCAACTTCTAAAGAACGGAGTGGATCAAGCTACGGTTATGTCGATGGGGGGATGGGCTGACCCCGACACCATGCACCGCTACATTCGATTGGCGGGGATTGACGTCCGGGGAGGGACGGACTCTCTTTCTAAGAAGAAGGAACGTCCGGCCCGAGTCTTCAAACTCGTCCGAGCTGAAGCGACACCGATGGAACCGGCGACCTCCACTCGCTTATTCCCCGGTCCTGCCGCCAGGCCCAAGGACGAAGTTGATGACCTTAAGCGCAAGCTCGAAGCCCGCGAAGCTCTCTTGGAAAAGCTCTTATCGAGCGATCCCAAGGTAGCCGAACTGGCTGCCCAGGAATGGGCCGAAGGAAAGAGACAGCAATCATGAAACGAGTGGGCATCCGGTCAGCCGAATTTGGCGAAACCGCCGATTTTCGGGGGCTGGGTCCACAGGGGACCCAGCGGGAGTGCTAAGTCCATGAAACGACTCAGTCTCCTAAAGTCACCCCAAATTATACAACCCCTGGATTGCGGAAACGCAGTTTAGGGGTTTTGTTTTATCACGAAACAACACAAGAAGAATCATAGGCTTGGCAACTCTCGGGTCGGATGAGCATCACGAAAAAACACAAACGGTAAGAAGCTAACCGCAGGTCGAACGCAGGATGACCGCAGGTTAATCGCAGGTTCAATTTTCAAATCACAAACGCCTTTCCTGTTCCGGCAACGGAACGGAAGAAGGCACACGTGTGTCCAGTGATTAACGGGCGTCGGTAATCAGACCCTGGCAAGCCTTGTCCTTCACGAGAGGCACATCGCAAGGTCGCTGGCCGACAAGGACAGGACCAATGCGGGTTGGAGGTAGCGCCGTGGGACTCAACCAAATGTCGCACACCCGTCCTTCACTCCATATCTGCATAAAGGGGAGAGTTTCACACCCAACACACTCAGGATATGAGGCATCCCCCGTAATAGTGATTTCTCCGTCCTCGGGTCCAATTTCCCCCGAAACCGATGACACCTCTTTTGAACCTGAGCTGAGGTACATGGGCCAAGAAAGATCATCGTCGTAAGAAGTGGACTGAAGTTGAATCGTCCCACCTTCTACGATCCATAGTCCCTCACCAGATTCCGTGTAATCACCGTTGCACACATTCCAAAAGAAGGTGCCGTCGTCATTTAACGACAAGTGCGCTGTTGGCTCCACATTCAAATGGTAGATTCCTTGTGGAACAGGAAGCGAATTCGTTTCTTGGGCTACGGCTGGAAGGATGCCGAATCCTCCGAAGACTGCGAAGATGAGGATGATCCAGGTTTTCATCTAATGCCTCCATTGCCCTTAGTTCCGATTGCTTTCTTCAACTTCGTCTTTGATTTCGTCCAAACTTTCTCGGGTCCGTTTTAGCTCCTGTTCTATGCGCTCTGCGTGTTCTCTGTTTTCACGCTCTACACGCGCAACACGGGCAACCTCATCCTTCCGCGCATACTCCTCTTCTATCCGCGCACGCTCTTCCTGCCCCTCTTGAATAATTTCTTGCAGTGTTTTTGTACGTTCTGGTGGGGCAGCCCAAGGGTCAGGCCAAGGAGCTGAGTGGCCCGGGTCAGTGTACGTTGGTGGTGGTGCTTGGGCCATTTCCTCTTCTTGAGGAGCCTCTTTTGCGAGTTCCGCCATTGATTGATTGTAAATCCGAAGTATCTCATTCACGTCCGTTTCACATTCAGGGATGAGATAGACTCCTTGCGATGGAATTTTTTCACACGGCTTTTCTTTCCCCTGCGCTGCGTGGGCAGCTTGGGGATTAATCGTGGTCAGTACTGAGAGGTTGAAGAGAGCCATGATTCCGGTTGTTAGTGTGCGCCTGAAACGCCACCTCAAAACCCCGCCCGGCACCAGGCTGCCCACCATTCTTTGAGCAAGCCGCAAATTCTTCTTTTTCATAAATGCTGTATGGATGCGTCGCTATTGCCATTGCAAATTGCTGTCTTTGGCAATCCAGGCAGTTTCGCTTCCATCCTGAATTAAGACGCAGCCTCTTTGTCCTCCACATATTACCTCTTTGCATTACCTGTGCAAAATACCTGTGCACAGGACAGTGAACGGCAATCCAAGTCGTTAGCTTGGTCATATGCCGGAACTGAAGGTAAAACCGAAAGCGAGGAGGACGCCCAAACGAAAAGAACCTCAGCGCGAGTACGTCTTCACGTCGTCCGAACGACAAGCACTGAAGCGCATAGGCCTCAGAATTCACAAGATTCTCTATGAACAGGGAAAAAGCGTTGAATGGTTAGGATTTAAAATCGGCGTTGCACGTTCCGCCCTCAACGAAATCATCGCGGGGCGCAGTAACCCGAAATTCTTAACCCTGCGGGCCATTGTCTTAGATGGGTTAGGCTACAAGAACCTGAATCAGTTTTTCCGAGAAATCGAAGAATAAACGCGGTCGTTTCTCTTACGCAGGAATCTCGAACTCTTCCGACTTGACGCTCGTCTTCTGACCCGTGCCTTTCGGAACAATTTCTTGCTCGCGCATCCAAACAAGGGCCTTCATCAAGCGAGCCTTGGGAAACTGCGTCTTTTCAGGGTGCCAGTTTTTTAGGAACTCCCTTACAATTAGGTCGTCCGTGACATTCTTATCGTCCAGAAGCAAATCATTCCAGCACGCGAAGAGCGTTGCGATGATTTCGGCCTGATTTGTGTCCAGTCCATCAAACTTTTTGACAAGGGCGCGGACACTGCGGATGTCATTACCAAGCACCTCTTCTGCCTTCTTAACCGCCGTCTTGAAGTTCTCCTTGGGGACAAACTTCGATAGTGGCCCGGCCTTGGCTGTGTCGAAGTATCCGTGACGTCGGCCAATCGGTAACAGGCCAACCTTGTCGTGATAAAGCGCACGAGGATCGAGTGGCCCCGCAGCCTGGCGATAGTAATCGGTCTTCAGTCCCATCCGGCTCATGGCGTCAGCGAGGTAGAATAGTTTTACGAATTTCGTGACGCCGAAATTTGGATCGTTCTTTGATTCGTCGATTAGCGTAGCTGCCAAGGCAAGGCGCTTCTCCAAAATATGATCGAACTTCGTTTTCGCTACAAATGGAAGGACTTTGCGTTCGCCTGATTTCGTTGCCCCTGAATTACTAAAATAGCCAATCTGGTCTTCCGCAATGAGAAGCTCATTGAACTCACTCTTTGCTGTCTTAACTAGCTCAGATATTTCCCCCACTGAGTTCAATAGACGCTCATTATTTGATTCCTTGGCATAGTCCCGAATTTGAACGATGCCGGCACCAGCTGTAAGTCGGCCCTCGCCAACGAAGTATTCTGCCTCAAAGTGAGCGATAATCTCGCTTCTCCCTTTTAGCTCTGACTTCCAAATTGAATAGAGTCTGTTAACCGCGGCAACGAGTTGTCCGGGTGTATCTGTATCATTCTGGCTGAATCGATCTGCAAAGTTCTTTGACCAGAAGGAGTCCGAATTCAGAGGGCAAAATGGGTTCTCGGATCGTATCTCAATTGCCTCCTTAACAGGGTTGTTTGCCGGAAAGACCGTCTCGATACATTCGTTATCTCCGAATACCAATGCCGAGGTGTATCGCGACACCTTCTCTTCTAAGCGCTTAGGAATGGAGGGCACCCACAACTCCTCGGCATCAGCCCAAAGTGGAAAGCCTTCTTGAGCGAAAGCTTTAGACACGGAGAACCACAGGAATAGTCTCTGAGCCACTGCTAGGTCTCTTGCACAGTAACCTCGGCTGTCTGGTAAGCCTGAAAAACACCGAATGGTCCTGACTTTCATGAACCGGCTGTCGAGATGAAACCATGGGCGCCCCTTTAGTTCCTCCTCGATAGTCGTTCTGCATGGAGTAAGATCCAAGAGATACCCAATAGAAGTCCCTTTTTTTGTGCCATAAATTGTCTTTTTTCCGTGACGAGGATCGTTTTTCGGAAGGCCGAGATGCGATTGACTCTTGTCACCTTTTTCTTCGGCGCTGAGATTCCGATATAAATTACGCCGACCGAATCCTAGCCATTCACCTGAGAATGTAAGGCGGTCAGCTCCAATGTGTTGTATCTTGGCTCCATTTGTGAGCTTCTTACAAGCCTCATCCAGAGCATTCTGGTCATTCCAGGGAAGATTCTTTAATACTTCCTTCTTAAGATCACATAGGTCCAAGAGTGGGATGCTTCGGTCGGGGTCGAGTTTCGCTTCGGGTCCGCGATATCGCCACATCGTGAAGGCGATGGGGAATTTCCCCTTCAAGTCGAAGAATTCTTTTCCGTTCACCAAAACGCCGCCAACGTCCTCAAACGCCCCAAGTATCTGACGACGGACTTGCTGAAAGACGGGACGCTTCGTAAGCCACGCCGCCTTGGTAAAAAGCATAAGAACCGAGTCTTCGGGCATCCCACTATCGGCGGCGGCCTGACAGATGAGCTTCATCTGAGCTAGGAAGCAACAATATCGTTCGGAGGCAGCGTCGTTTCCAATCAAATCAACGATGGCCGAATCTACTTCGTAACTAACCGCATCGGCCGCTTGGTCGTCATCACTGCGATAGGGCGGATTGCAGAGGAAGGCGATGGGCTTGTCAGGCTTATGCCCTTTTTCTGCAAGGTACTTCTTCAGTATTGATACGTACTCGGACGCTGACTTATCCAGGAAATTGAGGCCGATGTTCTCTGTTACTTTCGGAACAACGGTGAACTTTCCATTGTGCCATTGATCACCCTTCATCCGTTGCTCGACGGCATAAAGGAGTTCAGGTTCGATTTCACTAACGACCTTATGGCGTAATTCCAACGGCGAACGCCAATTCGTGACAAGGTTCCCACTGCCGCATGCCGGGTCGATGACGAGGTAGTTTCGACCTAGATTCGGGATCTTTTGTTTCACAAGCCACATGGCGAACTTCGAGAGATCCAGGTCCGTGAAGAAGATGCCGTTCTTCACGCGGAAATCGGAGTCCACCACGTCCAGTGCCTCGTCGTACCTAGCGAAGAAGTCGTCGATATTCTCGCCCGCCTTCAGAGAGACAGCGCGATTTTCTACGAATTCCTTGAATTTTGACCTTCGCCCTGGAACCAAGTAGGAGATTTCGACGCCGCCGATGGTTGCGCGATCGTCATAGCGTTGGTTCAGGACCACAGTGGAGGCATCGTCCCATGGGCCATAGATCATGCTGTAGAAAGCCCGGACGGCTTTGATTGGCTGGTTCGGATCAAAAAACTGTTTCATCTCGCCCAATACTTGGACGAAATTTTTCAGGGTGACAGGCTGGCGGACCTTTTTCTTATCCTTGAGAGCCTTCTCAAAAGTCTTAATGGCCTCCGCAAATAACTCCGGTTTCTCGGAAAAGAGGCCACCAAAAAGTTCCGGTCGGTACCATGTAGCCTTACGTAAAAGTTGGGTTTGCTTGGCCGCGAACTTCTTGGCCATCTTCTTTCCGATGGCGTTGGGAGCGCCTTCCGCATCGGCGACTTCGTTTCGGATTTCTTCCGGGATATTGTCTACCTGCCATAGTCCAAGGAAGTGCTTCGCCGCCACGACTAAGAGAGAGAACGCCAAGCCCTTATTCCGGTATGCCAGCCCCTGAAACAGGGCCGCGTACCAGTCATTAGTGTCACCTTTAAGTTCGAGAACAAAGTGGCCCGCGACGTAACCGTCCGCATTGGCAGCGTCGTTCTGTCGCTTGAACTGTTCCCCATAAATCTCGCGGAAGTACGAGAGTGCAAGGTCTTCGTTTCGCTCGCTTGGTTGAAAGAGATATTCCCGCAGTTTCGCTACGTGCGGTTGAAGCACCTTCGCCATAAACGCTCCTCCGTGAGCCTTAGGCGGATTCCTTCCGCCCCGATACGCAAATCGTCGGTGCTAATATTCTATCGCGATTTAGGAGATTACTTCGAGAGGCAGTATTTGCCCGTTACGTCAACTCAATGACAGAATCAGCCTCCGCCGCAAGGGCGGCTTCGGCAATGAGTCCCGCGTCGTTCAGCTTCTTGTAGAGCATGGCAGCCAGTTCGGCTTTGGATAGCTTAGCGTATTGATGCTCTACATCTTTTTTCCGAGTGGATGTACCCTCGTGACGATCTAGCACGTCCTTGATGGCGGCCCGATTTCCGGCTAACCCGCGCTGAACCATGATGGCTTGAAAGAACGACGCCAAATCCTTTCGGATTTTCGGCAATGACCAATTTTCTTCGACGGCCTTCTCTAGCAACGAAAGAATATTGGTTTCGTATTTCTCGTACTCATCAAGTTTGTCGATGGCGGAACACATGGCCCACTCAACACTGTCGGATCGTTGTCTTGTCGGCATCGTTTTCTATTCCTTTTTCCGAGGGGAGCCCGGCAGAACATCAACCTGCACTTTGTTCGGTTTATCCGGGAGGGGCGGTATTGGGGGAGTCTCGCACACAGCTCCGTACCCCTCACTCCGTTCGTTTCCGCAACGCACGCGCCCCTTCAAGTACCCAAGGAGTCCGACGCGCCCTTCATTTTTTTCAATTGGCGCAAATTTCGGAAAAAGAAGGATGAAAACCGCCAATCCTACCCACTCCGCCCCCGACTTACCCCTACGTGGCCCATTTCCATCTCAATTCAACCCACCGAAGCCATCTTTCACCGTCCATTACCGCATCTGCCCTGACAGCATGGCCCCGCAAAAGGCATCACGATCTTCATACGCACTTCTACATTTTTTATTTATGTATTATTGAATCCAAAGTGCGTAGTGCGTCCACGCTACCATTCCAATATACAGTAACAGCGCATTTCATCCCCCACATTTCATCGTTGACCTAAAAACCACCCCAACCACGCATAATCATTTTTTGGTGACGCTGCACCCGCCATCGCATTTTCAACGCTTGATGATTTGCATCTATGTTTTCCCTGTTTTCGGATTCATTATTCTATTTTTGCCAAATTCAGGATCATTCGATTCAGTACAGTTACGACGAGTTACCAGGTTTATTGAATATTCTTATTTTCTTTAATTTCAATTACTTCAATCTTGCCGTCTGCCATCCCTCCCGTATTTAAAAAGCATAAAAACAGGACGTGCTTTGTAGAATTACGAGAGGAGGAAATGAACAGTGAGAAAAGAGAATGAACAAAAGAACGAAGTACCGCGCATCATCTACTACCGCGAAATAAAAAAGCTCACCGGGCTATCCAGGTCCACGATTTGGAAGCTTGAAAAAACAGGCGCATTCCCACGCAGAAGGCTGGTGACCACAAACAGGGTTGGATGGATTGAATCAGAAGTCCATTCCTGGATTAGAAGCCGACACGAGGTTGAAGGCTCTCCAATTCAGCCCACTCACAACTTGCCTCAAAACCGAGCTGCGGCACCGAGTGCTGTGGCGAATTCCCCAACGGACGCCCAAAAGCGCCCCAACTGGATGAACCAGGATGATGAGTAAACATCGTTGTGAGTGCAGTGAAGGGGTACGCCCCAATTCCACATCAACTTGCTCGTGCAATGGGTCTATCTGCCCACGCAGTTAGGGTGGCGGTCTTGCTAATGAGCTACACGAAGCCAGGGTCACGCAAGCCAGCTTATCCAAGTCGCCGCCACCTGAGTGTGGTGACGGGCTTCGGGCAGGACCGTGTGTCCAAAGCAATTGAGGAGCTAGAATCACTGCGAGTGATACAGGTAGAACGCTCCCGTCGGGGAAACCGATATTACATCCTACCCGTGGAAAAATGGCTGGTGAAGGCATACGAGGCAGATTCTAAGGTGATCCTGAATCAGGAACACAGTAGTTCTGAAACAGAAACATCAGTGGTCCCAAATCAGGACACTATTAAGAATAAGAGATTAAGACCTACTGATTCAGAGAAGCCAGGCAAGGTCGCTAGCCTAGCGACCAAAGGAACTGCCATCCGGACGTCAAACGGCAATGGTGCTGACAGCCCCCTAGGTATCGCCGACCCAACTCTCCAACATGAGATACAGACGCTCTTCAAGCAAATCCGTGAGGCTCTAAAGAGTAAGGAGTGCATCTCCCGCCCGCCAGCTCTGGTGGAGATCTTTGTCACGAGGTGTGGTCCGAGTGCGGTCCCACTGGATTACCTCCTTGACCAAATAATTCATCCTGCACTCTATGGCCCGAAACGCGACGAATTCTTCGTCAAGCTTCAGGCTTCAGTCACCCGCGCGTTTGAGGTGGGTCACGTGGCGTACCAGCTTGCCAACGAAACTCCCGCGCAACGTGAAGCCCGTATTACTCTTGCCACCCAACGGAAACTCCAACGCCGCGCCAATGAGGGCGCAATTAAGCAAGACCCAAGGGACCACCACGATGTTCACGATGAAGACGGAGGGAATCCATGAGGGAAATAAAAATTTCCGTGTTTGATGAGCACAAGACCGACGCCAAACAGACTGAATGGGTGGATGAGGAGGTCAGTGTTACTTTTCCGGAGCTGCCAAAGATCATTTGTCAGCGCATGTGGACAGGAGGGACTTTTCACCAAACCGAAGGAACGACAAAGTTCCTTCCCGGCGTGAAACTTTTCAAGCGTTGGAGAAATAAAGACAACTTCAAGCAAACTGAGCTGATGGTCCTGGATGTTGACGAGGGGGCATCAATTAACGAAGCTCTAGTACGACTGAAAGAGATTAGTTTGGAAGCTCTTGTACTCACCACCAAGAGTCACCAGCACGACAAGCATGGCGTCATCTGTGACCGTTTCCGTATCCTTCTTTTTCTGGAAAGGCCCATTCAGAACAATGACACGTTCCTTGCGACGTGGTTCCAGGCACAGAAGCTCTTTCCCTACATCGACAAAAGCTGCAAGAACTCGGACCGTCTTTGGTTCCCGTCGCGGGAACTGGTTGCCCATATTGGAGGGAAACCCTTTCCAGTGGCTCAACCCCAACCCGCCAAGATTCAAAAACGCCAGCCTCTACCAACTCAGAAGGGTGATTTTGATTTTCGACCCGATGGTCGTGGCATTGAGCCATTCAAGCGCACCAAGATGTTCATCCTCTACGGTGCCCCCGACGGACAATTCCACAATGAACTGGTTTACGCCTGTAACAACCTCAAGCAACAGCTCTGGACTGAAGAAGAAGCTATCAACGTCTTGAGAACTGCCGCCACGAATGCGGAACGGGAGCTTGACGACCACGACCTCAAAACCATCCAGGACATATTCAGGAATCCAAATCGAAAGGTCCACCCCCCGCGTCTGCCTGTCGATGTCTATGAGGCTCAAGATGCACCATCCAACAGCGACATTCCATCAACGGAAGAGCTTCGCGTTCAACGTCAGCGAGAACGGGAACTTCGAAAGCTAGCAAAAGAAAAATCCATCCCCCTGCCCTTCATGTACCACGCCAGATTTGGTGAATACGCCCTTGTCGTGGGAACCACCCTCATCGGTGGTGTCTCTCATCACGGCAAATCAACCTTGGTTGCCAATATCCTAGCCACGATTATTGAGAACTGCCCCAATACTCAGGTACTGGTTCTCCTCAACGAAGAATCCTCAGACATCATGTACTCGCGTGTAGCCTGCATCCTCTTGGGAAAGAACTTCGACGATTTTGAAGATGAACGCCTGAGTGAGGAAGAAGTGAAGGAGATTGACGACGTAATCGACCAACGCATCATTCCTCAGATTAAGATTATGGAACAAATCAACTCCCTCGAAGCACTGGCAGGGGTTCTCACGGCGGCGGAAGGAAAATCCGACCTAGTAATATTGGACTACCTCCAGCTCATCAATCGAAGTGAGAAGAACAAGTTGAAGCCTTTCGAGGTATCTCAGGCCATTGGCAATTTGGTCGCTGGCTACAGCACCAGAAGCTCAACCCGTGTTCTAGTATTTGCTCAACTTCGGCCTGACGGACGCAGTGACACCCATTTCGCACAACGTGTACAAAACGACACCCACTTCTTCAACCATATGGACGCTGCAATTGAGCTTGTCCGCGACCCTAATACACCGGGCCTTACCGACTTTATCATTCACAAAAATAGATATGGCCGATGGAAGGCAGGCACAGAAGTTTCCGCCAAATTTGAGAACGGCAGGTTCAAGAGAATTGAACAACGCGACCTGGACCAAGTGGGCATCCAGGCCAGCAATTCTTTCATGCCCACCGATGAGGAAGCATCACAAAGTGATGATGTCCCATTTTGAGAGCGTGCGGGACTACGTACGCAAGGAAAATAAGTACGACACGGAGGAGTAAACGATGCAACCAAAGGAGATAGTAAGACGGGTTTCCACTTTCAACGAAGCAACCGATTTCCGCAAACACGGAAGACGCTCGGTCGTTTTGAATCAGGCAGCGAAGGAGCTGGCCTTGACTCACACGCACAAAGTACGACACAGTTACTATCGTACTTTGTTCTTTGAAATGATGGCATTTTTAGCAAGCGTCCAGCTTGAGGGGGTGCGCGTATGAACAGACGCCGTTATCCTCTTGGCCCCGTGGAACCTGCACCTTCTTCATCTACACCACGTATTTCTGATGGCGTTGAATGGATGAATACCAAGACGACAGCGAAGTATCTTGATACCTCACCAGGGAATATCCGAAACATGAAGAAGCGCGGAATCCTGCGTGGTCATTATCTGGCAGGACGTTTGCGATTCAGACGATCCGAGGTTGACCAGGCACTAGGTTCTTCCAAATCAAAAGGAGGAATCTACAATGCCTAAAAAAGGAAAAGTCAGGGAGTACGTGGACGAAAACGGACAAAAGCGTTTCAGATTCACTATTTCCCGTCAGAGTAGCAAAATTCCAGGACTTCGCGTTACCAAAGAGCGTGAAGGAATCAAAACCTATGAAGAGGCAGTCAAGCTCCATGACAAACTCAGGGAGGAGGCCAAAGCCGAACTTGCGGTGAAAGAAACCAAAGGTTGCTCTTGGGCCAACGTGGTTCAGCGTTTTGGCTACGCTTACGAAATGGGAGAAGGGTTTGACCCGCCCGTGAGTAAAGCCACGGCAATTGACACCCTACGCGGATTAGAAATCCACACCCGTGATTGGTGGCACTTGGCCGCAGCCGATATGACCAAACTAATGGTGCAATCTCTGATGCGGCAACTTGAGGCTCAAGGCTTATCCAAAAGCCGAAGGCGCTCCATCAAAGGGTACATCGGTGCCGCGTGGACATGGGGCCGTGATAATAGCCTCATTCAAGGCGTTCATCATAACCCGATTGAGGGAGTGAAGATTGGCCGGAGCGCAAAGAAGGGTGAGGAAAAACCACCGGAGGTTCTTAACCGAACGGAAATTCTCAAACTCATGGAGACATCCACTATCTACCAGCATCCATGGCGGGTGATTTGGGGAGTGGCACTCCTCACCGGAATGAGAAACGGTGAACTTCACGCGCTTGAATGGTCCGATGTGGATTTTGAGAACCGGATGCTAAACGTCACCAAGACGTACAACACCCGTTTCAAAAAGGTCACATCCACCAAGAGTGGATGCTGGAGAACCGTTCCTATCAACGACGACCTTTACCAGTTGTTGGCGGAGCTACGGGCAACCTCACAAGGGAGAAAGCACGTTCTTCCGCGCTTCAAAGATTGGGACAGAGGAGAACAGGCCCGAATCTTACGGGAGTTTTGCGCAAGTATCGGAATCACGTCGGTCAAGTTCCACGCGCTCCGGGCATCTTTTGCCACGCAACTCCTTCAAACGGGGGTTTCGGCGGCAACCGTGATGACCATCTGCGGATGGCGGGATTACGAGACCATGATGATTTACATCAGACGGGCCGGTATTGACATCCAGGGTGCAACGGACAAAATCCAAATCCTTACCCCCGTTGAGGCGGTAAAGAAGATTGTTCCATTGTTCAACTTGCGGGGTGGTACGTGAACGGGCGACAAGATCAGTGGTATTGCAGGGCGGCTTTTGCGCTGCAAGTTAAGTCATTGAAATTGTGCAACTTGCGACGAACACCCCAAAGCTTAATAACCCCGCGTTTTTATTGTCTTTTCAATATTACGCGGGGTTTTTTGTTCCGATAATTGTATGTACAAATGCAAATACCTATGCGATCGATTTAAGCATGAGTAAGCGTTTG
>Ga0208375_1000659_pt1 | contig 46988 bp, 49 predicted proteins | sample RifOxyD1_FD_184038 | JGI IMG/M metagenome (GOLD analysis project Ga0208375, IMG submission 184038) | Soil microbial communities from Rifle, Colorado - Rifle Oxygen_injection D1 (SPAdes) | ecosystem: Environmental > Terrestrial > Deep subsurface > Rock core/Sediment | place: Rifle, Colorado... | reverse complement strand
CCTCCCTTCAAGCGGCGGACGGAAGATCTATATCATCGACGAAGTGCACATGCTCACCACCGCCGCCTTCAACGCTCTTCTCAAAACCGTTGAAGAACCTCCGCCCCATGTAACCTTTATATTCGCCACCACGGAGCCGCATAAAATCCCGGACACCATACTTTCGCGCTGCCAGCGGTTTGACCTCCGGCGGGTGACCGTGGCCGAAATCCACACCCGTCTGACTGAAGTTGCAAAGGCAGAAGGCGTCAAATCCGAACCGGCAGCATTCACGCTGCTAGCGCACGCCGCCGAGGGCAGCATGCGCGACGCCCTCTCCCTCATGGACCAGGTCATTGCGTTTTCAAGCGGAAACATCACGGCACAAGCCGTGCGCGAGAGCATCGGCCTTGTCGAAACCCAGGCGCTCCACGGGATAATCCGCGGCATCTTCGGACGCAAGCCCGCCGACGCGCTTTATATCGTAAACCAGGCATACATGCACGGGCATGATCTAAGGGTGATGATGAGAGGGATCATTGAATCCCTGCACAGCGTGATCCTTGCAAAAGTCGGCGTACCGGACAACGACCTCCCGGAAGACGAACGCGAAAGCATTACCGCGCTGGCTTCAATGCGAGAGATCGAGGAAATCGAACTCATCTTCCAGGTAATGCACCAGGGACTCGACTGGATTGCGCGATCGCCACGGCCGAAAGCGGTGTTTGACGTGCTTGTTGTGAAGTGCGCGACGGCCGAGGCGCTTGTGTCCTCCACGCCTGCGCAACAGTCCTCGCCGCCACCGTCCGCCCCAAGGGCCGCTCCGCCCGCGTCCGCACAAAGCACTTCTTCGCAGGCAAAAACCTGGGACGGGCTGATTTCCTTTGTGCGCGACAAACGCCCCATGCTTGCCAGCATTCTTGAGCACGGCGCCTGCAACGACATCTCAAGGGCCTGCGCCGCCGGCACGCTGGAAATATCCTTCAAGTCGTCGGATTCCTATTTCCGGACCCAGATTCTTGCACGCGCCTGCAATGAACAGCTTTCACAGCTTTGCAAGGAATTTTTCGGCCGCGGCATCGCCATCCGCGCCGAACTCAACGACACAGCCGAAACCCCGGCCGACAAACGCGAACGTGAGCGCCAGCGGCATGAGCGCGCCGCAATAGATGCCGCACAAAATCATCCTGTCATAACCGAGGCAAAATCGCTGTTCGGCGGCGAACTTGGTCCGGTCGAAATCACAAAAAAAGGGGACAGCGATGCTCCAGGCTGACTGCGGACACGATCCGGTTTCAAAGCTCGTGTATGAGCTTTCCAGGCTGCCCGGAATCGGCGAAAAAACCGCCACACGCCTGGCCTACCACATACTCCGCCAGGACGAGTACTATTCGCGCGATCTTGCCGCGGCCATAACCGGCGCAAAAATGAAAACCGGTCTTTGCAAGACATGTTTCACCTTCACTGATTCAGACCAGTGCCGGATCTGTGCAGACACTTCCCGTGAACGCACAAAGATCTGCATCGTAGAAAAACCGTCTGATGTTTTTTCGATAGAAAACGCCGGGGTGCACAGGGGCCTTTATCACGTTCTTCACGGTGCCCTGTCGCCTCTTGACGGAATCGGCCCCGAAGAACTGAAAATACGGGAATTGCTTGCCCGCATACCGGTTGGCAACTGCGAAATAATCATTGCCGTAAATCCAAGTGTCGAGGGCGATGCAACCGCATTTTATCTCGCACGCCTTATAAAACCGCTTGGCGCCAAGGTGACGCGTCTTGCCCACGGCATACCCGTTGGCGGAATGATTGAATATTCGGACAAACAGACTCTTGGCCGGGCAATGGAAAACCGCGTGGAGATGACCGGATGAGCTTCATCAACTACGCCACCAAGGAAATCAACTGCAAGATCGTTTACTGCGGGCCGGGCCTCAGCGGAAAGACAACAAACATCCAGTACATCTACGAACAAACCCAGCCGGAGCACAAAGGCAAACTTGTCACCCTCAGCACCGAAAATGAACGTACACTGTTTTTTGACTTCCTGCCCCTTTCGATCGGCGATGTGCGCGGCTTCAAAACCAGATTTCATCTGTATTCAATACCGGGACAGACTTTCTACGAAGTATCAAGACAGTTCATTCTCAAGGGGGTGGACGGCATCATTTTCGTTGCCGACAGCCAGCCTGACCGGATGGATGCAAATCTCGAAAGCCTGGAGGAGCTCCAGCGCGGTCTCGACAACCAGGGATACGACGTCGGAAGGGTGCCGCTCGTTTTACAGTACAACAAGCGTGACATGCCGGGGGTGGTCCCTGTCCGGGAGCTTGAAGCAACGTTCAATGCATCCCGCAAGCCATTTTTTGAAGCAGTGGCAAATCGCGGCCAGGGCGTGATGGAAACGCTTCAGGCTATAAGTCAGATGATTATCAAGGAACTCAAAGGGGGAGATGTGTAATGAGGAAGGAACAACTGAAGAAATTCAAAAAGATCTTCGAGCGCCAGAAAAAATCGATCCTGTTCAATGACCGGGTGCTTCGCGATGATTTCAGCGTGTGCACGGACGACCGGTTTGACGAGATCGACCAGGCTTCAAGCGATATGGAACAGTCCATGCGCATGCGGCTCTGCAACCGTGAAATCCTTTACGTAAAAAAAATCAACGATGCCATCAAGCGGATTGAAGAAGGCTCCTTTGGCGAATGCGAAGAATGCGGTGAAGACATCGAAGTGCGCCGCCTTGAAGCCCGCCCCACCGCAACGCTATGCGTATCCTGTAAAGAAGAGCAGGAGCGCCGGGAGGTATTGACCGCGGCTGGCCGCATGCACAAGAGCCTTGGCGAGGCTTTTTCCAGAAAAACCACATAACCTGCCGCATAGCCGCAAAGCGGTTTCTTTTTGGCACTGGTTCCATATTTTCAGGTCTTTTTTGGCGTTCTTATCGCGGAGATTCATGATCAACTAATTTTAAATATAGTTCAGAATTTCAAATACATAACTGAAAAATTACTGACTGGCACGTATCTGGCATTATCTTGTTTTCGTGGAGGCTGCGGGACACTCAACCCCCCCGCAAAGAGAGAAACGGAAGGAGACCAGTCATGTCGAACACGAACAGCAACTGGAATCACAATTGGGAAATCATCAGCGCCACCCAGGCGTTCCCTTCCGCCTCCCAAGCCAACCGCACCGCGTGGAAATGGCCGTGGATGTGGTCGTGGCTTTGGTTAACGGTCCGCAAGTGGTGGACCTGGATCTGATTCAGTAAAATTTTTTCCAAAATACAGGAGTTTACAATGAACACGGACCTGGTGCGCAAGTTCAAGCGCATGTTTGAAGAACAAAAGGACCGGCTGGTTTACAGCCGGACGTTCATAAACGAAGAATTCAACATCAAGGAAGAGGATTTTGCCGACGAGCTGGACCTCACGGCAAGCGAGCTGGAAACAGCCATGCGGATGCGGCTTCGCAACCGCGAAGCTCTCTACATCAGGAAGATAGACGAAGCGCTGCAAAGGATTGCGGCCGGGGGCTTTGGCGAATGCGAATGCTGCGGGGGGGACATCGAGGCGCGCAGGCTGGAAGCGCGCCCGACGACCACGATGTGCATTGAATGCAAGGAAGAGCAGGAACGCACGGAGCGGCTGCACATCGACAGCAGGAGGCCGAAAAGCCTCGGTTCCAAGATCAGGTTTGCCTGATCAACCACTCGGTTTTCCCAGGGATGGGGGAAGTGACGCTCGGCAAAAGCGTCCGTTCGGGGGATGCGGGAGGATGGCATGGATGCCCCTCCCGCTCACATTTTCAGTTCATTCAAGCCGGGAAAGAAAATCCAGGGATTTTTCAAGCTCCCGGATATTTTCGTCCATCATTCCAAGAAACTTCTTATCCGGCCCGTCATATCCGAACGCCCTCGCATCAATGATGCATTTGACTACCGGGGTGTTCTTGAAATTGAGCGCATAAAAGTGACCGCCGCGCAAGAAATCCGACAACCCCTTCTTGTGCAGAAGCAGATTCACTTCACGCGTCAGATTTTCTAGCCGGACAAGCCGCGTGGTGATTTCAGCGCCAAGGCCTGAAAACTCCGCGCGCTGCCGCCACCAGTATATGGCAACTTCATAACGGTCAAAAAAACCTTCGTGAAGAAGCTCGGCCTGCGCGGACTTGAGACAATAATCCATCTCAAATACGGGCCAGTGCTGGGCATACTGATTACTTTTGGGATCTCTGTAAAACTGCCATACACCCGGCCCTTTGTCTTGCCCGCCATCAAGCACGGCCCTGACGAGAGGAAGTTTTCCGCCCGAAAAAACGCGCCCGCCCGAAACACCATGAACCGACGTGCCGTCCAGCCAGCTCCAAACAGCGCGATAATCCGTATCCTCTGAGAGCAGATATGCCTTTGTATGGTCGCAGCTCACCAGGTATTCGGCCATGTCCGCCCCGTACGAAAGCCGCCAGCAACCCATCAGATGTTTTGCGTCCACCCTGCCCTTGGTGCCGTTCGCATCCTCAAAATGCATTATCAGATTGCCCCTGCCGGTCTCTTCAAAAGAAACTGCAGTGAACTGCTGGGTAACAAGAACTGGCCCCGGCTTGGGGGGGCCGGGCTTGGGCGCTTCCTTTGCATAAACCTCCGGCAGCGCCAGAAGCAGGGCGGTCAATACCGCTGTCGTGATACGCTTCATTTTACGCTCCCGCCGTTCGGAATGATTGCTTCCCAGTAATCATCCCCGGCAATGGCATGACGAACCGGCTCGGCCGAAAGGACTCCAGAAACATCCACGTCCGGCATATCAAACATCCTGCCAAAGGATTTTGCGCCGCCGCTTGTGCCCGTTTTGACATCAACAGCACTGTCCTTGGCATCCTTGCGCATCTGCTCCTCGACCGCCGCATACCAAGATGGCTTTTTGATCTTGAGCTTGTAAACCGGCACATTCCCGACAAAGCTCGGCTTGGCCAGCTTGTAGATCTCCTTGATGACCTGTTTTGGCATCAAAGACGGATTTGCCGCAATAACCTCGGCGGCAATGCGCGCCACAAGCGGAGAGGCCATTGATGTCCCGCTGAGCTTGCCAAATCCCGGTGTCTGAAAGCACGCTTTTTTGAGCGCCTTCGCAATACTTTCGTTGTCAGTGCCACCCGAGCTAAGAGATGGAAAAGCCATGCTGCTGGTATCAAGCTTGCTTAACTCTTCTTTTACGCACATGTCGTTTGGCATTGTTGAAAGCACCTTGTGTCCCAAGGCAAATACAACATCCACCCCGCTTATGGTGACGTTGGTGAATGTGGCCGGATCCCCGTTTTCACGCAAAGCGCCCACGCAAAGCAGGTTGTCAACCTTGAGACCACAGGGCATTCCCATGAGGTTCTCGCCATCCCGCCACTGGCTCTCATTGCCCGCTGCCGCCACAAAAAGAACACGCGGGTTGCGACGCATCGTATCGGCCATGGTTTTTGCGAGTTCAGTGAATTTCCGCACTTTTGCAACCGTATCGTCGGATTCCTCGCCGGCAATTGCCTTTTTGGCTTCAAGACCAAGCGACATGTTCACTACGCGCGCGCCGTCCTTTGATGCCTTGTCCATGCTGCCGTTGATGTTATCAACCGCCTCTTTTGTATAATCATAACTGGTTGACGGATTCAGTCCCTGCGGAAGAACGCGATAGGCAAGCAAACCAAAATCAGGCCTGTCATACACCATGAGGCCCGCCACATGAGTACCATGATAGGCCGCGCCGGAATTTTCCTGCGTGACGTGTCTGCTCAAATTCAGGAATCTTGAAAGTTCTGGCTCAAGTGCAAGAACGTCTTTTACCTTGTCGCGCGCTTCAACCGCTTTAAGTTTGGCATCTGCAGCTACATTGCTGTCGTACAAAGCCGTTCTGGCCAGATACGGCGAGGCCCATTTATCGGCTCCAACATAATCATATCCGCACTCTGTTGGCGTTCCGGCATTATCCAGAATAAAATGCATGTTGTTTGCAAGCATGGGGTGATTGTAATCAACGCCACCGTCAATCACGCCAAGAAGCACCTTGTGATTTTTATTGTTGTCCACAAACGGTCTTTTAACGGGAGCCGGGTCCACGACTGCTCGATCCTCGGCATTCATGGTTGTCTGGTTGTCGACAACATTACACCCACCAAAGCAAAGCGTAACCATCACCAGCAAAATAGATATATCTACCCGCTTAGCGTTAGCCAACATGTAAAGATTTTTCATTATTTCCCCTTCTTTTAGTTCCACACACGCCTGATTGCGCTGTGTGACAATTATAATGGATGCCGCCCTACGTCAACACGCCGCAATAAATTATCTGGTTGCGTTATCATATTGGTTGGGTCAACTTTTAGATATGATTCAAAATCTCATTAAACCGGAAGGGGCTTTTGAGCATTTCATGGCCGGACTGCTTTCTTCCGGCTGGATTGATCACTTTACATGGTCAACCGGGACAACAATCCAAGAGGTGCGCACCAGTCTTGGCGGACCCTGCCCCAAGGGGGCGTCAAGAACCCATAAAAATGCACCCGATGGAATCATCCACGCTCTTCAGGTCAGGGCCTGTGCAAACAGCAGAATCGGAATAGACCTCGAATGGTTTGATGAATTACGCCAGGCACCGGTACTGCGCAAACTTGCAAAACGGTTTGAACTTCCCACAGCCGAATCCTCAATTCAAACCATGGAAGAATGGTGCCGCCGCGAGGCCGCATACAAGGCCTATTGCAATCACGACAAATTCCCCGGCATCCACATCGGCAATATAATGACCATGGCCGGGTTTGAATTCAAACTTTCACACGCGGGCAACTGGATCCTTTGTTTCGCCAAAATACAGGGTTCAAACCAATAAAAAAGGGGAACCCTTGCGGATTCCCCCCTGCTAAATGCCTGTTCCATGGCGTTGGGCCGAATCCTTCCGGCCCTGCTTTCTAGTCCTTGAAGCGCAGAGCCTTCAGGACATTGATGCGGGCCCCGGTGATGGTTTTATCCTTGAGGGATGAAACCGGATCAGCGGTGTCCATGATCACCTGTTTGACCTTCTTGTAATTCCACTGCGGGTTTTTTGACCAGACAAACGCCGCGGCACCTGCGACATGCGGACATGCCATCGATGTGCCGGACATCTTCTGATACTTGTTTTTGGGTGCAAGGCTGTAGATGTTCACACCGGGCGCGCCGACATGGACGGTCTTCTTGCCATAATTGGAGAAGTACGCCATGGCGTCGCTCTGGTCCGTAGCCGCGACAGCGATCAAATTGTCGTTGTCAAAGGCCGCCGGATAGCTTGGATTTGCCCCGTCGTTGTCATTGCTCTCATTGCCCGCGGCGGCAATAAAAAGCACATCCTTTGCCTTGGCACGCTCAATCGATTCATAGAGCGCCTTGTTTCCCTCATCAGCGCCGCCACCCCAGCTGTTGCTCAGAACTTTTGCGCCATGCTCAACCGCGTAATCGATTGACTTGATGGCATCTGCCGTGGAGCCACTGCCCTGAGCACTCAGAAACTTGAGCCCCATGACTGATACTCTCGGATTTACACCCGAGACACCCTTGCCGTTGCCGCCTACCGCGCCGATCGTACCGGCACAATGAGTGCCATGTCCGTGATCGTCATACGGCATTCCGTCATTATGGATGAAATCATATCCGGTGATGTCGTTCTTGGTGGGATTCGGATTGCGCCATACATTAAACGAAAGATCTTCGTGGTTGTAGTCAATGCCGGTATCTATCACGGCAACGATCATCTTCCTGTCGCCACGGAATTCCTTCCATGCCTCGGTAGCGCCGATTTTTTCCAGGCCATAGGCCTTGGAGTTGTCGGGGTCCGCAACCGGCGGATCAACATCGGCCGGCGGGTCCTGTACGGCAGGATCACCGCTGGGCGGAGGTGTCGGCGTCGGTGTTGGGACCGGTCCTGGACTGTCTGTCGGCGTCGGCGTTGGAACCGGATTCGGATCGTCCGAACAGCCGGGCGGAAACGGAATTCCCGGAATCAGGCAAGGAATTTTTGCGTTAGGGTCACAACCCGGAATGTCCAGACCGGGAATGCACGGAATCCCGCCCATCGGCGGCATTTCCGGATTATCATCCTTCGGCTTGTTAGGGTTGATCCGCAGGATATAATTCGGCTGCGCGTATTCAACCATCGGATTGCGCATCAGATCCGCAATCGCATCCTGCACCTTTATGTTCTTTTTCAAAAAGAGATGTTCAAAACCCTTCATCATGCCGGTGAACCGCTTGACCTTCCTGACACCGACAAAATCATACAGTTTGTTTGTAACTTCCTTGGTTTTAACCGTTCCCGGTTTGTATTTGACAATGACTTCTCCAGGCTTGTACTCGGCTGCGAATGAATTCACGCCGACCGCAAGCGCCAGTATTACCGCCTTCCATGGACCAAACATTTGTTTTCCCCCCTCATGAGCCGCTTTCGGGAGCCCGTGTCCCATCCTAAAAACCCGGGCGGCAAAAAATGCGGACTCAATCTAAAAATTGTAGAACGCATAGGATTTTTTGCAAATTTCCGGGCCGATTATTTTTTCATGAGATGGTATTGCGTTTCCGCGAAGTTGCTTTAAACTTTCCAACTATCGGAACAAGTCTTTATAAGCATCTTATATAAAACACATAAGGCAAAACACCATGGACAATAGAATTGTCGTTCACACTGCTTGTTGCCGCGGTGACTGTCGCGTTTTCGTGATCAGTGCGCGACCTCACGATCCCTGGTCCAGTATTTCAGTATGTATGCGCATAAATATGGATCACTGATGGTATAAAATCCATCAATGCTTATTACGATTCCATCGTCCATCAGACGTTTCAGGATTTTTCTAGCACCTTCCCTCGAAATTCCCTTGGTGTTCATGGCAAAGTTTGATCCGGTGATTTTGTCTGCGCCACGAGAAAGGGCAAGAGCGGACAGGAAACAACGTTCATTTGCGCTGAATCTGTCCCATGTTACCGACAATTTTGAACGGCTGTCGTCAAGCAGCCGCTCAAAGCATTCCAAAAGCCGTTCACGCTTGATCAAGCCATGGTTTTCACAGGAAGTGCCAACATAATCAAAAAAGCGGTTCATTGCCTCTGGTTCACGGAGCAGCCTGTCTTGAAAAACAACGCTGTCATCAAAGCTGATGCTGACGCCAGCCTTTTTCAGCCGTTGCTGTGCATAGCGATGATATATCTCATGAGGAATTTCATGAATCTCAACTGTATAGCCCCATTGATAGAATGGCGCGGCGGGTTTGGAAAAAATATTATCAAGAAGATGTGTTTTTGATCCGAGGATTATCACGGATTTTTTTACCGGCATTGATTCAAGAAGGGATCTGAATATGGCTTGGGCTTTTGATATCCGGGCAATTTCCTGGAATTCGTCAAAAATGAGAAGTATTTCCAGGTTCCTTTTTTTGCATAGTGCGGATATCGAGGCAAAGACATCTGGAAGGTCGGGGATGGCGTCACGTTTTTGCTGTTTTAATGAAAGCTCAAAGCCTGATTCAGTGATTTGATAGACAGGTCTTATGTTCTTTATGTCCTGTAAGACTGATTGGATTTTCTGTGAAGCCGGAAATGCGGCTTTCAGCGCCGCAGCGAAGGCGGTTGTCATTTCGTGCGCAATATCGCCGATGCTGCTGGCAGCGTAAAAATCACAATATATGGATATGCGCTTTGATTTTGATTTATTCCATTCCTTCTGGATGACGTTCCTGACCACTGATGTCTTGCCAAAATTTCTCCGGCCATACAACTTGACCGAGCGCAGGTGTTTTACATGATTCCACAACTGTTCGCGATATTCGTGCATGTTGCACAGATCATTTTCATCAAGCAGACCGTCAAACTGGAAAAAAGCGCCCATAAGCGGATGATCACGGTGTGTAAAAAAAATGTCAACTAAAAGTTGTCAACTTTTAGTTGACAACATCAGTGCGCGATCTCGTGTTCATGCTCCTGCTGGCGCCGGATATACGTCGGAATATCGTACTCGTCGTCAGTCAGATTTGTAATGCCAAGGCGTTTTGCGATGGCGCGGGCGCGAGCCAGCTCGCCTGATTCGGGAGCGATTGCCGGCTGCATCTGTTGTTTTGGAAGATCGAGCTGCTGCTGCACCATCGGCTGCGCCGGTGGTGCCGTCTCGGCATGACCCTTCACTATTGCAGCTGCTGCGGCGAGCATTTCAGCATTCGGCTGCGGCGGAATTACATCGCATTCCGGCATCGGCTCCGGTTCCAAAGCAGGCTCGACCCGCTGCTGTTCAACGGCCTGCTGCTGCACATTGATCTCCTGCGACTGTGTCTGCAGCTGTGCTTCGGGCCGGGCCCTCTGCTCATCCCGCATTCCAAGCCCGGTGGCGATCACCGTAACCTTGATCGCATCGTTCATGTTTTCGTCAATCACCGTACCGAAGATTATCTCCGCATCCTCATGAGCCGCTTCCATTATAAGCGTCGTGGCCTCATCAACCTCATGAATGCCAAGATTTGATCCACCGGTGATATTGATGATTATGCCGGTTGCACCATGTATCGACACATCCTCAAGCAACGGACTCGAAATCGCGTTGGTTGCAGCCTCGATCGCGCGATGTTCTCCGGATGCCAGGCCGATTCCCATGAGGGCAAGGCCCTTGTTCTGCATGATGGTGCGCACATCGGCAAAATCGCAGTTCACAAGACCCGTATGGATGATGAGATCCGAAATGCCCTGGACCGCATTGAGCAGGACCTCGTCCGCCTTCCTGAATGCCTCAAGCATTGAAAGCGTTGCTCCCGAAATCGCGAGAAGCTTCTGGTTGGGGATGGTTATCAGGGAATCAACACTCTCACGAAGGTTTGAAAGCCCGCTATCGGCGTTTTTCATCCGCTTGCGTCCTTCGAACAGGAACGGCTTCGTTGCAACCCCCACTGTAAGCGCCCCGACCTCTTTTGCAATCTTGGCAAATACCGGCGCAGCTCCGGTACCGGTCCCGCCGCCCATGCCCGCAGTGATGAAAACCATATCCGCGCCCGCAAGCGTCTCGGATATCTTTGTATAGTCCTCAAGCGCGGCCTTGCGCCCGACCTCCGGATTTGCGCCTGCACCAAGTCCCTTGGTAAGGTCCTGTCCTATGGGCAGCTTTACCTGCGCAAGCGACGCATCAAGCGCCTGGCGGTCGGTGTTTGCCGTTATGAATTCGACTCCCGAAAGCCCCATCCGGATCATCGTGTTCACCGCGTTGCAACCGCTGCCGCCCACGCCCACTACCTTTATTTTAGCTCCTGCTGATGACGCCTGATCAATCTCGAACATCTTGTATGCCTCCCTGCATGTTTTAGAACAAATCCTTGATCCACGATTTCATCGAACCGCGAACCTTGTCATAAATATTCTTTTCCCTTATCGGAAATTTGCTTCTGATGCCCTTGCGTGCGCCGAACTTGAGAAGTCCGACGCCAGTGGCATATTTCGGCGAATTGACAACGTCACGGAGTCCGCCGATACCCTGCGGTATGCCGCGCTTGACCGGCATCTCGAATATATATTCAGCCAGCTCAGGCATCCCCTCCAGAAGCGCCGAGCCTCCGGTAATGACAATCCCGCCGGAGAGCAGGTCTTGGTATCCTGATTTCATTATCTCCCGCTGGATCAGTGAAAATATTTCTTCCACGCGCGGTTCGATTATTTCAGCAAGAAACCTGCGCGCCACAACACGCGGTTTGCGCCCGCCAACGCCCGGCACCTCGATCGTCTCGTCCGGCTTTACAAGCGAACTCAGTGCGCAGCCGTATCGGATCTTGATTTTTTCGGCCTCGTGCTGCGGAGTCCTCAGCCCGACCGAAATATCATTTGTAATGTGATTGCCGCCAATGGCCAGCACTCCGGTATAGACGACCGCTCCATCCTTGAACACGGCGATGTCGCTCGTGCCGCCGCCGATGTCCACAAGCACTACGCCAAGTTCTTTTTCGTCCTGGAGCAGCGTTGCTTCGCTCGACGCAATGGGCTCAAGGCATATCTCGGCGACATTGAGTCCCGCCTTGTTTGCGCATTTGATGATATTCTGCGCACTCGATACGGCTCCTGTCACAATATGCACCTTTGCCTCAAGCCGGACGCCGCTCATCCCGATCGGATCACGTATTCCGTCCTGGTCGTCGATTATATATTCCTGCGGGATGATATGAATCACCTCACGGTCCAGCGGAATCGCGACGGCTTTGGCGGCATCAATCACTCGCTGCACGTCGTTCTCGGAAATTTCGCGATCCTTCACCGCGACAATTCCTGTCGAGTTGAAGGACTTGATGTGTCCGCCGGCGATGCCGGTGTACACGCTCGAAATCTCCACTCCCGCCATCAGCTCGGCTTCCTCAACGGCTTTCGTGATACTTTCAACAGTAGATTCGATATTGATGACACAACCCTTGCGCAGTCCCGTCGAAGGCGCGGTGCCGATTCCGACAATATCAATAACGGGATTCGGACCGCCTTCGGCGATCTCTCCTACGATGCAACAAATCTTTGTGGTTCCAATATCGAGCCCGACAACAAAGTCCTTTTTGGACATATTTTCAATCCCCCTGGATTTCACGTTCCTGTGGGAAAAAACTGCCTATAAGAAATTCTAAGAACCTCGAGTGATTTTAACAACTATTTTTTTACCTAAATCGGCAAATATTTGACGCGCTACGATATTATTCTCACTGAGATATTTCAAAACCGAGCCGATTTTAGCCAGGTGTGTCACAAGGTCGCGCTGCGCAATAAAACCAAGTTCAATGGTAGTTTTTCCGGATTCGTTTGTATCAATTTTTCCAAAGCGCATGAGCGGATACGACACAAACAGCCTGTATCCCTTTTCCTGGTCATAAAAAACCGAGCTGATCTCCGTCTTGCCATTCACGGCCACATTTTGCCAGGCGTCATAAAGTCCAAGCGCGGCCATTCGCTCCGCTTGATCATTATATTGACCGACAAGAAGCGGCAAATCGACGAAAGATCTGAGCCCCGCCTCGCCAAATATGGATCCGTCGACATCCACATAGGCAAGCGTTCCATCCTTTTGCTGCACAAGCGCACGGGGACGCTTGAGCCCCACTGAAATCGATACGGTTTGCGGGAAGCGTTTTTTGATATCCACCGATTTGACCCAAGGATGGGTTAGAATCCGTTTTTCAACAGGCGCAAGATCCAGTGAAAAAAGATTTTCCTTCCCGGTCGGGACGTCGGCAAGGATGGATATTGAATACGCGTCCACAGGCGCCTCCCCGGGAAGATCGGCAACCTCCACAACTTTTACCGTAAAAAGAGGTGAGCGTATTATTTTTGCGGCTCCCCAGCCAAGAAGGGAAACAGCCGCCACCGCCACGACAATCGACGCGGCTTTTCTGATTTTTCCGCTTTTTACACCTGAATGCCCTGCCGCGCGCCCCATCATGATTATTCTAAACCATCCCGGCACGAATGCAAAAAAGAGAAGTGACAACCACCGGCAAAATGCTAGCGTTTAATCATGAACAAGCTACACTATTGCCCGCTATTGCCGATCCTGCTCATTGCCGGCCTGACCGGTTGCACCGGAAAAAGCACCCGACCGGACGGACACGAATCCAGAAAAGCACAGAGTCATCCGCTCATCGGCACCTTCCAGGCGTACCGCCACACCCTCGACAACGGCCTCAAGATAATTATTGTAGAAGATCATTCCTCACCCACCTTTGCATACCAGACGTGGTACAGGGTGGGTTCGTTCAACGAACGCAAAGGAAGAACAGGGCTTGCACATCTCTTCGAACACATGATGTTCAAGGGCACAAAAACCATGAAGGAAGGGGAATTCGACCGCATCCTCGAAGCCGCAGGCACGAAGGGCTTGAATGCCTTCACCGGAAAGGATCATACCGCCTACATCCAGGAACTTCCTTCGGACAAGCTGGAGCTGATTGCCCGCCTTGAGTCCGACCGGATGGTGAACCTCGTGGTCGACAAAAAATCCTTTGAAACCGAAAGAGAGGTTGTCCATAACGAACGCAAGCTCCGCACTGAAAACAGCCCCAACGGACTCATGCACCAGGCGCTTTTCGAGCTGGCATTCACAAAACACTCCTACCGCTGGCCGGTAATCGGCTACAAACAGGATCTCGACGCCATGAGCGCGCAGGATGCCGAAGAGTTCTACCGGCTGCACTACAGCCCGAACAACGCAACCATTGTGCTTGTCGGTGACGTCGACAGGGATGAAGTGCTTGCGGTAATACAAAAATATTACGGCCATCTCGCCGCGCAGCCGACATCAGGACAGCAAAAGATTGATGACTCGGCGCCCGTTTCTCCGCGCCGCAAGCAGCTCCGGCTTAACATCAAGATTGACACGCTCTTTATGGGCTTCAGGGTCCCGGAAACAGCCTCCCGGGAAACAGCCTCATTGATGATAATCAAGAATCTGCTGACCGGAGGAAAAAGCAGCCGTCTCAGCCGCGCCCTCGTAGATACCGGCATGGCATCAAGCATTGCGGTCTACGACTGGGACAGCAGGGAACCGTCACTTTTCATCATCCGCGCCGACATGCAAAAGGGCAAACGGGCGACAAAAGTAGAAAATATCATCATCAAGGAGCTGGCCGGTCTGTTGAAGTCCCCGCCGGACCAGACTGAACTTGAGCGGGCGCGCAACACGCTGCTTCTGTCCACCATGGAAAACCTGGGCAGCAATCCGGAAAAGGCCGATTTCATCGGCCGGCACGAAACCACCGGAGGGGGGCTGGAAGCGGGAACCCTGCTGATATCACAGCTCAGGTCCGTCACGGCAGCGGACATCCAATCCGCCCTGCGGAAATATTTTTCTTCATCTTCAAGAACCGTTGTCACGGGGGTGCCCAAATGAAGTCATTACGCGCGTTTTCGATGATATTCCTTTTTTCTTCGCTGGTTCCGGCCACTTCTTCACGGGCTCTCGAAATATCCTTTGAAGAAGACCACAGTCTGCCGGTTGTATATATAAACCTCGCGGTAAAAAGCGGCGGCGCAAGCGATCCCCGCGGGCAGCTCGGAATAACCAATTTCCTCGGCGAAATGCTCATGCGCGGGACAATGACCAGGGACAAGGCGCGTTTTGATCTTGAACTGGACCGTCTTGGCGCCCGCATGGAAGCCGACACCAGGACGGAAGCACTGATCATGCGTGCCGTTGTGCTGTCGGAAAACACCGATGCCCTGCTCGCGCTTTTTACCGAGTCCGTTCTGCAGCCCGCTTTTGAAGAAAAAGAAATCGCCAAGCTCAAGTCAGAAATAACTTCGGCCATTCTTGACGAAATGGGCCGGGACGCTTCGCTCGCCGCCCGGCACTTCATGAATTTCCTGTTCGAAAGCCATCCATATGGCAACCCGCTGCTCGGCACCATGAAGGATGTTCAATCGCTTTCCCGCGAACAAATCCTGCAGCACTTCGACCGGCTTTTTTGTGATCAACAGTTCGTTGCCGTGGGAAGCGGCGCCTGTGAAGAAGACAAGATCAGTGACTGGGCCCGGAATCTTGCCAGTTCACGCGCACACTGCAAGGAACTGCCGCCGATGCAGGCCCCGAAGGATGCCGCCTCCCTGCGTGTCCAGATAATTGACAAACCGGACAGAACCCAGGCACAGGTTTACGGCGGCCAGGTGGGCATAACATATAATGATGATCTATTTTTTCCGCTGTATGTCGCCAATAATGCTTTCGGGGGCAGGTCCTTCAGCGCCCGCATGATGAATGAAATCCGCGTCAAGCGCGGCTGGAGCTACGGGGCGTTCAGCAGCCTCATCCCCGGAAAGTTTCCGCGCGCGTGGTTTTTCACGTTCTATCCCACCTCAAAAAACGTTGCCGAATCCACCAGTTTTGCGCTCAAAATGATCTCTGATGTACGTGAAAAGGGCTTGACCGGCGAAGAATTTGATTTTGCCCGGCAAAGCCTCGTCAGCAGCAGCGGCTTCATGTACAACACCCCGTCCAAGCGCGTGGAAAACAAACTGAACGAACGGATTCTCGGTCTGCCTGACGGATTTTATAAATCCTTCGGTAATAAAATCAGCAATGTCACGCTTGAAGACGCAAACAAGGCGCTCAAGTCTTTTCTGAAGCCGGACAAGCTTGCCATTTCCATTCTTGCAACTTCAAAAGACATCAAGCCCGCACTGGCAAAAAATCTCGGGCTGGCCGAAGACAAGATAATTGTTACAAAATATACCGAAGAAAAATAACTGTTCACAAAATTGATTCTGCGTTTATAATTGAATCACTGTCATGGAAGAACTGATCAAGGAAATCCTCAGGGTTGAGGAAGAAGCAACATCTGTGATTGCCAGGGCCGGAGATGAAGCCAGGGCTCTTCTTGCTAATGCCGAACATGAAGTCCGCGCCCATGCCGAACGCATTCGGGCGGAAACATCCAGGGCTAACGATGAATTCAAACAAAGCGAAGATGCGAGAACAGCTGCGTTTTCAGACAAAGCCAGGAAAACAACAGATGCAGAGATTGCGGCATTCAACGAGAAGTACGAAAAAAACAAGGACCGGATTACAGGCATGATCCTCCAGGCGATCCTGCCCAAGATCTGAGAAACCGCCATGTTCCAACTTGCACTTCCCGCCAAGATCCGCTCTCGGCTGGGGCTTTTTGCCCGGCCCGGGGATTTTGAAAGACTGATGGAAAACGGGGATCTCGGATCCCTTTACAAATCCATCTGCGCATTGCCGGGATTTTCGGACCTAAGCGGCATTGAAGACACCGCCGTAACGCGCGTAACCATCGGCCGCAAACTCCATGAACGTCACATCAAGATGTATTGCAGATTCATACCGCATGCGACCGGACCCACAAAAACACTCATGATCGCCCTTGTCCGTAAATACGACGCCGAGAACATCAAGGAGATCCTCCTCGGTCTTTCCCGCTCCGAAAAGACAAACTGCGTCGGCATCTTCAGCACGGGGATATATTCTCATATTGATTACACCCGCCTTCTGGAATCCCGCACCATTGAAGACGCCATCAATACGCTCAAGGGATCGGGCTATCACGGCGCCCTGATGGACGCCATGCCTGCGTATAATGATTCAAAAAACTCTCTCATTCTGGAACGCATGATTGACAACAGATGGTGGTCCATCATTGAGCGCAGATGCCGTCTGCTCGGGGTCTTTGATTCAATACCGGCCGCAACTTTTTTGAATATTGAAAGCGAAGTTTTCAATATCAACTGGATCTACAGGGCCAAATTCCTCCTTGGCCTTGCGCCGGAAAAAATCCCCCCGCACCTCACAGAAAACAGATCGGACCAGGACAGCAAGTTTTTCGAAGCATTGATCTCATCCCAGACACCGCAGGCCTATTATGACCAGCTGCGCGCGGGTCGGCATGCGCGCATCCTGAGCAAGACAACAGAGGGTGAAATCAGCCCCACGGTGTTCCATGTTCTGTGTCAGCGGTACCTGATGAAACGGCTGCGGGAGATGAAAGCCCTGTTTCCGTTTTCGGCAATGACAGCGATTTCGCTCTGGAAAGAGCTGGAACTCGAAACGGCAAATCTTGAGACTGTTTGTGAATGCATTTTTTACGGCAAGAAAAAGGAAGATGCCCTGAAATACATCTTCTGAGGCATGAGGAGCTATGGCGGTCGCAAAGCTATGCAAGGTCCATGCAGTCGTTGATTCAAACAGAATCGGCGAGACAATGCGTCTTGCCGCGCTCATGAACTGTTTTCATCCCGTTGAAGTGCCCGTACAGGACATACAAAAGGCCGACCCCGGAAAACAGCTTGCCTCACTGGGCCTGCTCAGAAAACGGATTGAAGACATCGCCGGCGCAATCAACGCCGGGCTGCACTGCAAGACCTCCGGCAAATGCCTCGATGAAATCGACAGTTACTGTACGACGCATCTGGTCGACCTCGAAAAAACCGCGCGCACACTGCAGGAAAACGAAAAGCAGGCCCGGCGCGAGAAGCTTAAAAACGAACAGATTGCGGCCAAGCTGAAATATCTCGTCAAGCTTGATGTAAATACGGGAGACCTGAAAAAATTCAATTTCATACGCGTTGTTTTCGGGCGCATTCCCCGGCGGCGCCTGAAGGAACTCACGCGACTGCTGTCGGACAAGGATGTCATCGTTCATGAATTTGAACGGAAGGCATATGATGTTTTTCTGATACTTTTCATGCGCAAGGAAAGTTCAGGCGAAGTTTTGACATCACTTCGCGAAATACTGTTTGAAGAATACCCGCTGCCGGACAATATCGAGGGCCAGCCCAAAAAAGCCCTCGAAACCGCGGCGCGGAACCTGCAGCTCGCAAACATCGCGCTGGAGCGCGCGGAGCTCGAAAAACGCGAACTGCTTCTGCTCCATGGCGACACGCTCAAGCTTGCGTATGACATGTGTCTCAACACAATCACGGTCAAAGAAGCCCAAAAGGAACTCCGGCAATCATCCCGCCTTTCGGTATTAAGCGGATATGTTCCTGAATACCGGCTGGGCGAATTTCATAAAACGGTCGAAAGCACCGCCGGGGACACGGCAATCATTTTTACGGAAGCCGCCGGCCCGGGGGCGCCTACACTGCTCAAAAACAACAAATTTCTCAAACCATTTGAAATGCTCGTGGAGATGTTCGGCCGCCCCTCATATCACGAAGTGGACCCGACTCCATTTCTTGCGGTTTCGTTTGTCACGATGTTTGGAATGATGTTCGGCGACATCGGACACGGCCTGGTGTTTGTAATCGCGGGTCTTTTGATGAAGTATAAATGGAAGGCCGGGGCGACCTCGCTGATACCGGTCTGCATGGGCGGAAGTTCCATGCTTTTTGGCCTGCTCTATGGGGATCTCTTCGGGTTCAAGCTCATTCATCCCCCCCTCTGGATCGATCCGATGCATGATACCATGTACTTTCTTTATTTTACCGCCGCCCTTGGCGTAGCACTCATGACGATCGGACTTGTCATAAATCTCGTCAACACGTGGCGCATACGCAATCTGGAGGATTTTCTTTTCAGCAAGAACGGCATCGCCGGGATCTTCATGTATCTTGGCACCCTGACGGCGCTGTTTCTGCTCGGCATCAAGGTGGGCCCGGCTTTTGTGGTTGTCGTGTGGCTTGTTCCAATCATACTCATGTTTTTCAAAGAACCGCTGGGTCACCTTATCAAAGGCAAAAAACATCTGTTTCCAGAAAACAAGACGGACTTTTTCATCGGCAGTTTTTTCGAGCTTCTCGACACGCTGCTTGGTTATCTCAGCAACACCATTTCCTTTGTAAGGATAGCGGCATTTGCAATGAACCACATCGGATTGTTTGCCGTGGTCACCTTGCTCACCAAAATGATCGATGCCGGATCATACGATTCGTTTGCCGATGGCATAATAATCATCTGCGGCAACATCTTCATCATACTGTTGGAAGGATTTATTGTTACAATCCAGGTTTTGAGGCTGGAATATTATGAATTTTTCTCGAAATTCTTCGAGGCAAAAGGAAACCCGTTCAAGGCCGTGAGCTTTGAACGGAAAAGGGAGGCATGATGGCAGGGACATTATTGTATTCAATGGCGGGTTTTTCGACTCTTGTGATGATTTTCACGATCGGGCTCGGTTTTTATATGCTCAGCCGCCGCGACGCCGCGCTCTTCGGGCGCATCCGTCGCAAGCTGATCGCGGGCCACGCGCTTGCAATCGGCGGTCTTGTGCTGGCTGCAATATTTGCGTTTCTGGGCGCCACACCATCCTCGGCCGAAACGGTCGCACAAGCTGCCGCCGTCCCCGATCTCGGTGACAGCATCCGCCGCGGCCTTGGCTATGTGGGCATGGGCATCTCAACCGGCTGCGCTTCAATCGGAGCCGGAATCGGCGCTGGCATCGCGGGAGCGGCCGGTATCGGTGCCGTCAGCGAAAAGCCTGAAATGCTGGCCAAAACACTGATCTATGTGGGTCTTGCCGAAGGCGCGGCAATCTACGGCCTGCTGATCTCATTCATCATAATGAACAAGATCTGATGAAACTCTACGTAATCGGCATCAGGGACACGGTCAACGGCTTCAAGCTCGCGGGGGTTCAGGGCAGCATTGATTCTGAAACTCCGGAGCTGGACAAGTTTTTTGACAATATCGCAAAAAGCAAAGAGTACGGAATCGTGTTCCTGTCCAGCCGCACGGCCGACAAACTCCGTTCGCAGGTTGACAGCATCAAACTGAACCAGCCTTTGCCGATTATTTTTGAATTGAATGATCAAGGCAAAAGCACACACTCGGACATTCTCCAGTTTGTAAAAGAGTCCGTGGGCATAAAGCTCTAAGGGTGAAACGGCATGAAATACAACACTGAATACAGGGACAAGCTTGACCGGATCAGGCGAGGAATCATCGGTGACGCCGAAACCTCGAAAAAAACGGTTCTTGCCGATGCGGAAGAAAAAAAACGTTCCCTGATCGAAACGGGGAAGGCACAGGCGGAAACAACCCTGAAAGAGTCGGCGACGCGCCTGCATGCGGACATTTCACGCGAAACCATGAGACGCATGGCCGCCATTGAACTCGAGCAAAGCATGCGCAAGCTGAAGGCAAAAGCCGCCCTGATGGAGCGGGCGTCGGAGGACGCCAGAACGGCCGTGGCCGACATACGCAACTCTGGAAATTACCCGGATTTTTTAAAAGCGCTCATCCTTGAAGCCGTACTTTCCCTCAAGGAAGACGACGTGTGGGTGCTTTTTGACCACGCTGACGACAAAATCATAACCAAGGACCTGCTCAGTTCGATAGAAATCATTCTGACATTCACCTACAACATGGTCATCAAACTGGATATCCCTGAAGAACGCATCAAAACCTCCGGCGGCATCATCGTAAAAGCAAAAAACAAGAATGTTCTTTGCAACAACACATTTGATGAACGCATGGAGCTGTACGAAGGCACCTTCAGGCAGCAGGTCAACACGGAGCTGTTCAGGTAGGCTTTTTTGTAATGGAGGAGATTTGCAATGAAGGTATTTTCAATCAATGGCCCGATCGTAAAAGTAGACGAGCCGGACAAAGTGTTCATGTATGAAATGATCAAGGTCGGCAAAAACAAGCTGATCGGTGAAGTCATTTCAATTTCCCCGGATACCGCCACCATCCAGGTTTACGAAGACACCTCCGGAATGAAACCGGGCGAGGAATGTTACCCCTCGGGCATGCCTCTTTGTGCGGAACTCGGTCCCGGACTCATCCAGAACATGTTTGACGGAATTTTGCGCCCGCTTGTGGGCTTGCACAAGGCAACCGGATCATTCATCGGCCGCGGAGCCGAGGTTTTCTCTCTTGACCGCGAAAAGCTCTGGAACGTGAAAATGCTCATCGGCAAGGATCAGAAGGAGGTCACTGCCGGCAGCCGCATAGCCGAAATCGAAGAAACCGACCTTATAAAACACTACGTCCTTGTCCCGCCCGGGGTTAAGGGCAAAATCGTCGAGCTATCACCGGACGGCCTTTACAAGATCGAACAGACGATCATGAAGGTTGATGACAACGGACAGGTGCACGAAGTCAAACTGTTCCAGCGTTCGCCGGTGCGCAAACCGCGTCCGGTCAAAAAACGTTTCAGTCCGCTTGAACCGCTTGTAACGGGCCAGCGCGTAATCGACGCGTTTTTTCCGATCGCAAAGGGGGGGGCCGCGGCAATTCCGGGCGGATTCGGCACCGGAAAAACCATGACACAGCACCAGCTCGCAAAATGGTGTGAAGCCGATTTGATCGTTTATATCGGTTGTGGCGAACGCGGCAACGAAATGACGGAGGTACTCGAGGACTTTCCCAAACTGATCGATCCCAAGACAAACAAGCCCCTCATGGCGCGCACAATCCTTATTGCAAACACTTCAAACATGCCAGTTGCTGCGCGCGAAGCAAGCATCTACACCGGCATCACGGTCGCCGAATATTTCCGTGATATGGGCTACAGCGTTGCCCTCATGGCGGACAGCTCCTCCCGCTGGGCGGAAGCACTTCGCGAACTCTCGGGCCGCCTGGAGCAAATGCCCGCCGAAGAGGGTTATCCCGCATATCTTGGAACAAAGCTTGGGGAATTCTATGAACGCGCCGGAACCGTGGAAACACTTGATGGAAATAAAGGCTCAATAACGGTTATTGCAGCCGTTTCTCCTCCTGGCGGTGATTTTTCAGAACCCGTCACACAACAAACCAAACGGTTCATCCGGTGTTTCTGGGGGCTGGACAAGAACCTTGCGGCCGCCCGCCATTATCCCGCAATCAACTGGCTGGAAAGCTATTCGGAATACTTTGACGATCTTGGCAAGTGGTTCAACGAAAACGCGGGCCCTAACTGGAAAAAACTCGTTATTGAATCCATGACCATCCTGCAGGAGGAGGAAGAACTGCAGCAGATAGTGAAGCTGGTCGGCGAAGACGTGCTGGCCGACCATCAAAAACTGATCCTAAGGGTAGCCAAGTATCTCAAAACCGGATTTTTACAGCAAGCCGCCTTCGACAAGGTGGACACCTATTGCGCGCTGCCAAAGCAGTACCGGCTGCTGAGCCTTTACATGGATTATTACAAAATGGCCAAGGAGCTTTTGTCCAAGGGTGCTCATATTTCAAATCTTGATGAAATGAAATCCACTGAGGGCCTGGCAAAATTGAAATTCACCATAAAAAACGGCGAGGAATCCCAGTTTGACGGCATCCTTGACGGCATCAAGAAGGATTTTGCGCAGCTCAGCGCAAAATTCCAATAACAGGAGGCGAACATGCTGGCACGCCAGTACGAAGGAGTTAGCTCGATTGCAGGTCCGCTGGTGGTCGTAGAGGGCATAACCGACGTTGCCTACGACGAGCTGATCGAAATCCACAGTGCAAGCGGACGAAGGCGCGGCAAGGTCATCGAAGTCAGCAAGGACAAGGCGATCGTGCAGGTGTTTGAGGGCACGGTCGGGCTGAATCTCAAGGGTGTTACTGTCAAATTCCTTGGAAAGCCCTTTGAACTCACCATGAGCGAAAGCATGCTGGGCCGCACATTCAACGCGCTCGGTGAAGCGATCGACGGCGGTCCCCAGATTGTTTCGACGGTCAAAAAAGACGTGAACGGCGAGCCCATCAATCCCGTCGCGCGCGAGTACCCCCGTGACTGCATTCAAACCGGCATATCGGCCATAGACATCCTCATGACGCTGGTTCGCGGACAGAAATTGCCGGTATTTTCGGGCAACGGACTTCCGCACAACGAACTTGCAAGCCAGATTGCCAGGCAGGCCAACATCTCGGGAAAGGGCGGCAATGACAAATTTGCCGTCATTTTCGCCACGATGGGCGCAACACATGACACCGCCGAGTTTTTCAAACGCTCGTTCGAAGAAAGCGGTGCCTTCGGCAAGGTGGTCATGTTCCTCAATCTCGCCGATGATCCCTCAATCGAAAGAATCATCGTGCCGCGCTCGGCACTCACTACGGCAGAATATTTTGCATATGAACTCGGCTATCACGTTCTTGTCATCATGACTGATATAACCAACTACTGCGAATCCCTGCGCGAAATATCCTCCTATCGCGGAGAAGTGCCCTCCAGAAAGGGGTATCCGGGCTATTTGTACTCGGATCTTGCCACGCTTTATGAGCGCGCCGGAAAAATCCACGGCAAGAACGGCTCCATCACACAAATTCCGATCATGACAATGCCCAACGACGACATAACCCATCCGGTGCCGGATATGACCGGATACATCACCGAGGGGCAGATCGTGCTTTCGCGTTCGCTTTTACAGAAAGGAGTGTATCCGCCGATCAACATCCTGCCATCACTGAGCCGCCTCATGAAGGACGGCATCGGCGAAGGGCGCACTCGCGATGATCATCAAAGCGTGGCGTCACAGCTAAATGCGCTATATTCAAAGGCACAGGACGTTGCCGCCCTTGCCTCGGTCATCGGCGAAGACGAGCTGAACGACAATGACCGGAAGATACTCGAATTCTCCCGGGCGTATGAAAGCCGGTTCGTAAAACAGGGCCAGCAGGAAAACCGGTCGTTCATAGAATCTCTGGATCTCAGCTGGGATCTTTTCAAGGCGCTTCCAAAAGACACCCTTGAGCGCCTGCCCGACCAGCTTATGGAAAAATATCTTCCGAAGGGGAAATAAGAGGGGACTGGACCGGCAATGGAACAGGTAGCACCAACCAAAACCAATCTTTTCAAAATCAAGCGGATGCTCAAGACGGCCAAAGAGGGCTTTTCACTGCTTGACCGCAAGCGCAATGTCCTCATACACGAGCTTTTGTCCGTGGTGGGGCAGGTGAAGGAGCTTGAAACCGGATTCAACTCGGCGTTTGAACGTGCGCAATCTGCAATCCAGGACGCCAACATTCTTGCCGGGTCCAGCACCGTTACCACTCTCTGTGACAACTATGTCGCGGATGCCCAATATACAATTGTCTCAAAAAGCGTGATGGGCGTATCCATCCCGATGATCAAGCAGGACAAGAAAACCCGGGCGGAAATCAAATTCAATCCGCACGGCTCGAACCTCCCCATTGACAGCGCTGCGGCGGAGTTCCGGTCGCTGCTTGATGTGGCAATCCGGAAATCAACCCTAGAAACCGCGATCATCCGGCTGGCCCAGGAGATCAAAACAACGCAAAAACGCGCCAATGCGCTCAATAATATCCTTATTCCCCGATATACGGAGCAGATAAAATTCATTGTCGAATTTCTGGAGGAAAAAGAGCGAGAGGAATTCTTTAAAGTAAAACTCATCAAGAAAAAGAAAATGTGAGGCGATGACGGATGGAAATCCTTAGTGCGCTTGAGCGGCTTTTTGACAGATTTGGTTCAAAACACAAGGAAGGCGACGTTATCTTCAGCGAAGGCGCTGGCGGGGAAGAAATGTATTTTATCCTCGACGGGGAGGTGGAGGTGCTGAAAAAGGTCGCGGGGGCAGATAAAAGCCTCACCAAAATCAGCTCGGGAGCCTTCTTTGGCGAGATGTCCCTCCTGAACGGAGAACAGCGCTCGGCCACCATCCGGGTCACGCGCGCAGGAACGCGCGTCATCAGGATCAGTCCCGGTAATTTTGATACGATCATCAAGCTGCAGCCCCAGATCGCGATAAGCATGCTCAAGGTGATCTGTGAACGCCTCCGCAAGACGGGCGAAATGCTGAAGGAAAAAAAATAATCCGGCCGTTCAAAGGCACGTGCGTTCAATGAGTTTTTCGTAAAACAGGGCGGCTTTTTCGAGTTGATCAACCTGGATATGCTCGTCGGGACTGCGGCTGTTTCCCAGCAATGCGCCGGGACCAAAGGAAACCGCATCATAACCGGCCATGCTGTATAGCGCCGCTTCGCTTTCGGCGGCAATCTTGCTGAAGCCGGGCTCTATTCCGGCCGCCGCCATCGCCTCTCCGCAAAGCCTCGGCAAATCCTGTTTCGGCGTGGTTTCAAGCCCGGGAGTCGCAAGCTCCATGGCCGATGACACATTGAGGCTTGAATACCTGCTGGCAATGGATTTGATCCCCAGCTGAATCTGCTTGTCCAGTTCCTCAATCTGTCTGCCCGACAGGCGAAAATCAAAGTATAGCTCCACACACCCCTGCTTGAGCTGCAGTCTGGAAAAATTGACCGTCGAATGAGGCGGGACAAACCCGTCATCTGAAGCCCCCCTGAAGCCCTCGGCCATATTCGAAAAAAACGCCACCACATTAGAGACACAGGAAAATACGGCATCCGGAAGAAATCTGACCCCCATGTCACCAAGTCCGCCGAAATCAACCCTGAACGCGCTCTCCCCGCCACAGGACTGCACGGTTTCCTTGAAAAACCGCTTGAAATCCTCAAACTGGTGCGAAGTCAGATAAAATTCAGCCTTGGCATAATCCGGAACCTTGTTCCACAGGTCGCCACCGGCAAGCGACGTAAACCTGACATCAAATCCGCTATCCACGGTTACGGACAGGAATTTAAGAATCTGTTCAATGGCGTTTATCCCGAGCGAGGGATCCGCGCTATGCGTACCCTTGCCATACGAGTGCAGATCAATCCGCCTGTTAAACCCCTTGGCATCACGCGTGACCAGCTGATAACCAACCGATACGCGCATCACACACATGCTTCTATGAGCATAAACGGTCTTGAGTCCTGTTGGGTCGCCGACCACAATGTGCTTGGGATTGAGCACAAGTGATTTGATGAGATATCTCGATCCGAACATTCCAAGCTCTTTCCCGCATGTACCGACCAGATAAACCGGCATGCGGAGCTTGCGTTCGCGCATTTTTTCAATCGCATGAAGCTTGCAAAGAAAATCCAGCTTTGCATCGGCAACGCCAAGACCATAAATCGACCCCTGTCTTGTCGTGGCAAGAAACGGGTCTCCCGCGCCTCCGCCCCAGTTGCTTGATATTCCGGGACTGCAGGTGTCAAGATGGGATACAAGCAGAATGCCTTTCCTGGTTTTCTTGTCCACCAGGGGATCCCCGAGAATACCAATCGCGTTGAACTGCCGTTTGGTTACTCCGTCCAGGGAATGCATCACGTGCTGAAGAATTGTCTTCATCCCGCGCCCGTGCATGAGTGAAATGACATGATTCGCCAGTTCCTCGTTTCCGTCGGAACTGATGGATTTAATGCCGATAAAACGCCTTGCCTCGTCGTGAAGAAGTTTAATCATCCCTTATTCAGCGATAACAGGAGGTTATTTTTGTTGCAAGGCCGCTGTTTGATGTTTAGCTTTTATTTATGCAATTACTCGTTGTACTGACCATTGCCATATTATCCTCTTTTGCACAGGCTCCGGCCCAGGACTGGCAGGACGTGCGCAGCAGGTTTGATGCGGGCAAATTCGCCGAGGCGCTCGTGGCGCTGAACTCCCTGCCTGATCGTACTGCCTTGTATTATTACAATGCAGGCACCATTCATTTCAGGATGGGGCAATTCGGCGCGGCGCTTGCCCATCTTGAAAAAGCCGACAGGCTCCGGCCCCGCGATACGGGCATCCGGCACAACCTCCGGCTTGCCCGCGAGGCCCTGGCCCGGCAGCTTGGCGCTGAACGCATTGATCCCGCATCCACCTGGCTCGAAGCCACCGCCGGCAGCGCCCCTCTTGACGAGATACGCGGCGTCCTTGGTCTTGTCGCCCTTGTATTGTCGTTCTTCTGGATCATCACTTATCTGAAGAACAGAAGCCTCCGGCGCACGCTGCTTGGCCCAACAGGAATCATCGGCATTACGGCCCTGCTGATAACCTTTGCCATATATGTGGCCCAGCGTTCATCCGACGCATTTCCTCCCGCCGCCTGCATTGAGCCCCTGCAAATCCGCAGCGGTCCCGGAGACCAGTTTGCCGAAATGGCCAGGGCCGAGCCCGGCCAGAAATTCAGACTGCTGGGGCATTCCGCCCGCACCGGCAGTGACGAGTGGCGGCAAATCCGGTATTCGAAGGATGGCATAGGTTGGATCAGGTCATCTGGACTGTTGCCTCTCTAGCGGCATTGTTTTACTAATATCTGATGAACCGTATTGTGGCCCTGCTGGCAGTTGTACTTCTTGTTTCTGGTTTTCTCGGGGGATGCTCGGGTAAATCAATTGACGAAAAGAATCCTGACGAACTCTACCGGGACGCTGAAGAGGACATCTCCAGTGACCACTATCAAACCGCGCTTGAAAAACTCCGTTTGATCAAGAACAAATATCCATATTCGAAATTTGCCGTAGACGCCCAGCTCAGGATCGCTGACATATACTTCATGCAGGATTCCTACATGGAGGCCGCCACCACATATGAGGTATTCAAGGACCTTCATCCAAAGCATGACAGGGTTCCATACGCGATGTTCAGGGCCGGAAAATCATATTATATGGACATGCCGGGATCAATCGCCCGCGACCTGACCTCGGCACAAAAATCCCTTGATGCTTATAATGATTTTCTGAAACGCTTTCCCGCCGCGGCCGAAGCCAAGGAGGCACGTGAAGACGTTGCCGCGCTCAGAAACAAACTTGCAGAAAAAGAGCTGTATATCGCAAATTTTTACAAAAAATGGGATGCACCCGGCGCAGCCGTGGCGAGGTATAAAAAAATATACGAAACCTACCCGGATACAATTCATGCAAAGGAAGCCCGCGAAATGGTGGAAAAACTTTCGAAGGATTTGAAAAAATGATCCAATCACGGCCTGCAGACGGATCAAAAAATGCATACGATCTGCAGATTCAGAGACTGATTTCCACCGGCAATTTTACGGATTCCGAACAGATGATCCACGACAAGATCACTCAAAATCCCGATAATCCGGATGGCCACTACCTTCTTGGTGTTTGGCATTATTTTCAGGGACGGCTTGGCAAGGCTGTGGAATGCATGCGCAAGTCGCTCGAACTCGATCCGCGTCACACCGATGCCGCGATCTGCCTGTCCGTACTGCTTAACGACATCGGCAAATACGACGACGCCAGAAAAATTTTTGAGCAGGCCAACCAGTCGGTGGCCCACCGGAACCCGACTACTGACAGCGAGGTCGACCGCAAGTTCGCGGTCAAACATCTCGAGCTTGCAGACCTCTACTTCCGTTACCGGCGCTACGACGAGGCCATTGAAGAATACGGCAGAGCCGCAGCACTGGATCCTTCAGCACTTGATACGCGCATCCGCAGGGCAAAGGCCATGTCAAAAAAAGGGTTTGTCACCCGGGCGCTGCAGGAACTCCAGCTGCTCAAGCAGGAACATTCAAGATATCTGCCGGCCCGGATACAGCTCGGACTTCTACACTACAGCCAGGGAAACCTGCTGGACGCCGAACTGGAATGGGAAGGAGTGCTTGAACTCAATCCCTCCAACCGGGAAGCGCGATCCTATATGGAGATGGTGCGCCGGGACAGACTGCAGCCACGCAGGTAGATCACTCCACCAGCTCCACCGACGGTCCCTCCGGCAACTCAACCGGCCTTGCTTCGATGACACGGACTTTCCCGGTCAGGGCTTTTATGCATGCAGCGACAAAAGCCGGATCCTTGATAAACGGTCTGATCATCTGTTCCATGAATCCGGCGGCATTGACGGGATTGGCGCCCTCACATGCGCCTTCAGGCAAAGACATGTACCAGTTGCTTCCAAATTTAATGAGTCGCGGTCCAGGGCGGCGCATATCACCACAAGTCCTCCGCTCACACCGGCTGTCGCATCTGATGGCCTGCGGCTCGGTCCATTTTCCTGTCCGGGGCGGAAGCACCCCGTTCAACCGGCCAAAGTCCAGTGCTGCCGTGCAGGCCGGTGGCAGCGGACGCGCGGCCAGCGGCGCGAGCAGCTTGCCGGCGCAGACTTCGGCAAAATTTCCGAGCCTCGTGGCGTTTCCGGCCAGCGAAAGCGCCTCAAGTACGGTGCCGGAAAATGAAGACACCGCCATATCCGGACAGTTTGCGGGGACACCATCAAGAACATCCCCGGCGGTCACGGCGGCACCCGCAGCGGTCGCGGCAATGCGTTTTGCCAGGCTCTTGTCGTCATCACCGTTGTACATATAGTACGCAACCAGCGAGAGCAGCTTTGGCATTTCGACATCAAGGTTATAGGCTTTTCCGCCGCACACGCCGCCAAATACACATTTATGAAGCACGACAACCGACGGATACATGTCCGACATCTTGCGAACGAGTACGCAGCCGAAGGGCATGTCATCGCTGCAACGCATGCACTCTTTCTGGCAGATCCAGACCGGCACCCCTTTCATCGCATCCTTCAGTCTCAGGTACTGCGCCCGTGAAACATCTTGTGATGATTTTGAAACAAGCCTGAACCATACGGACATCGACGAATCAATTTTTGCAATGTGCCTGTCGCGTGCAATTGCCCGGAGCTGTCCGGCGCTGGCGGGCATGTGTCCCGGTTGCATGTTGCGAACCGGAAACGCCGCCCCGGCAATTGTCTTGTAATCGGTAAACGCCTGGTCGTTGGCATTTGCCATCACGGCAAGAACCAACAGCCCGGTTGATTTTAAAATATGATCAAGCAAGGCTTTTGACGGTTAGCGCCGGTGGAATATCCTTTATTGCAACCGGACAGGCCACGGGTTCGCGGGGCTCAGCCGCCATCCGGCGGGACTTGAGGGTCATAAGATGAACGCGCAGCTCGCTGAACATCGGATGCTTTACGCCGTATTCGTTTTCCTGCAGAACAACCTGGCGGGCAATCTGCTCTTTAAGGTTTATCACGATGGGGGCCTTGATGTTGGCGCTCATCTGCGTGATGTCGGCAGGAATCGTAAGAATACTCAGCACTGTGGATTGATTTATATTGCCAAGCTTGAGTTCCCTGAGCTCGGCCGCTGAAAGTTTTACGGTATAATCCGGCTTGAAAATCTTGGGCTCAAGAACCGGAAATGCAACAGCGGGATCTTCCATCGACTGAAGCCAGAGAACCAGGGTATCGTCGCCCGAATCGATAAGACAGTACTTCCTGTAATCAGGAAAACCGAGAATTCCCTGCGGAATCGTAATAATCTCACCGTCACCAACGGTGATTTGACCGAAACTTCCTGTTTTTACGATCACTGTTACCCCTCACTTCCGGGCCATCCAGCCCACTACCCCTTGAGAATCTTCGACATCTGACCGGCTACAGCCGCTGTTGTTTTCACCGCTTCTTTGTTTTGATCCTGTATCGCTACATATACTTCTTCACGGTGAATTTTTGTTTCCTTTGGCGCCTGTATTCCCAGTCTGACCTGCTTCCCTTTTATCTGTACCACCACGATTTTGATATGATCATCAATCGCGATGCTTTCTCCCAGCTTGCGCGTTAAAACCAGCATATGATCTCCATCTCAGTAAAGCCCAGTAGTCCTTTACAAGTACCTATTTATTCCACCGCTTCAATTCTTGCAACTACTCTCCTTACCTGAGAAAATCCATCAGGGTTGGCTGTATCAGCTTCTGTGCACTGGCAAGAGAGCTGCGATAAACAGTCTCCTCCTTGTTGAGGTCACTGACAACCTGCGCCATATCAGCATCCTCGATTGCAGAATTAAGCTGTGCATTGGTCAGATTATGCCGTTCCAGTGCCTGATGGGTTGTATCCAGGCCCTTCAACCTGGACCCGATTTTTGACCTGATCGAAACAAGCTTTGCATGAAGCGAATCAAATCTTTCGAGCGTTCCGCGTATTGAATCCAGATCGCCAGTCAAAAGGCCGATCCGCAGGCCTTCAAGCTCATTGAACACATTTATGTTTTCCGGCATTCCCGGCATGTTTGCCTGCCCGGCTTCATGCTGCTCTGATTCGGTCGCGGGATACCGCGCCGCTCTTGAATAGTCCGCTGCCGCTTTCGGAACCGTATTGAACGTTTCAATTCCGGGTATATTCATCGTTACAAAAACATCCTTGGCGACTTCGATCATCATCTGACCGTCGTCACCGAGATAATTCCCTTCCATGTCAACCGGGGGTTTGTTCGTCTTGTAACCGCCGAACAGGTATCTGTCGCCGATACGCCTGTTGGCCACCGCCACGGCCTGCTGATAAAGCTGGATCACTTCCTCGGCCACGCCGAGACGGGTATCCTCATTGGAGCTGGCGCCGCTTGACTGTCCCAGCGCAATCTCCTTTCCCCTCACCACGATGTCGGCAAGCTCGGCAATGGCGTGATCCGAGTTTTCAAGAAATGTCGAAGCCAGTTTTGCATTGGTCAGAAACTGGTCGTTGTTTGCCTTGTCCGTCCTGTTTTCAAGCACCTTGGCCGCCCCGACAGGATCATCCGAAGGAGTGTTGAGTTTACGCAAAGTCGCATTCTGATGCTGTAATTTTTCGAGCCGCTCCTTGCTCCGCGCAATGCTACTTCGAACGCTTTCGTAGTTGGCGTTTTCAGTCACTCTCATTCAACGCCCCCGCTCATCGCTTTATCTCCAAAATGGTTTTAAGCATGTCATCCGCCACCTGTATCACCTTTGCAGAAGCATCAAACGCGTGCTGGAACTGCAGGAGATTCGTGGTTTCTTCGTCAATCGAAACGCCTGAAATCTGGTCCTTGAGCTTTGCGAGCTGCTGCCGGATGTCCTTTTGCTGGTTGAGCGTCGACCGGTTCCGCGCCGCGGTTACGCCCACCTCGCTGATGATGGAATTGAAAAAATCATCCATCGTGGTGGTACCGTTGCTCATGATCTTTTGATGCTGGAGACCTGAAATCGCAACCGCTATGCGGTTGTCGCCGGGAGCGTCCGGAATCGCGGCGGCCGCAATATTGTTTACGCTGTGTTTGACTTCATCCGAGAGATTTATGAATTCCGCCGCGCGCTCTCGCTGGAAAACCGGAGAAAACAGATTCACGCCCTGGAATCCCTCGCGTGTAAATCCCTGCGTATGAATCTGGTTGACCGTTCCGGCGATGTTGTAGGCAAGGTCATCAAGACGCGTCAGCATCACCGAAAGCGTGTGATCGCGCGCATCAAGAAGGGCGCCCATCTTGCCGCCCTTGATCTGATGCGTGACGATTGAACGCGAGGATGCCGACGTGGCCAGATCAAATGCGCCCTCCGGCTTGCCCTGATCGTCTGCGGGGGAACGGAACACCGAAAACCTTTCGACCGTCGGCCCGGCTACAAGCGGGCCCACACCCACGACATCCACGATATAGGCGCCGTCCTTGTCCTTGTGCATCGTGAGTTCCATGAAGCTTCCAAGCTTGCGAAGCGCCTCATCACGCTTGTCCAGCAGATCGTTGGGCGATGCGCCGGCAATTTCGGCGGATTTTATCTTGAGGTTGAGTTCCTTGATCTGGTCCGCCAGTGAGTTGGCCTCAAGCGCATTGCCTTCGATCCTGGCATCAATATGATTGCGGACATCAATAAGTTCGCGGCGCACGCGATGGAAATCATTGACAAGCGCCTGGGACGCCTCCCGCACCGACTGCCTGATCGCCTCGCTGTCCGGATCATTCGAAAGTTTTCTGAATTCGTTGAAGAACCGCGAAATGAGCCTGTTCATGCCCTCGCCGTTCATCTCGTTGAAAATATCCTCGGCCTGTTTGAGAACCACGTCCTTTTCCTCGGCATGCGCCAGATCGCGTTCGGCGTTCCGGAGCTGCTTGCCGATATACTCGTCATTGACCCGCTCAACCCTGGAAACGTCGGCGCCATGGCCGACCATTATCTTTGTCCCCCTGGCGACATGCGGGGCCTGCGACGAAAGCTGCACCCTCTGCCGCGAATACCCCTCGGTATTTACATTGGCAACGTTATGACCGGTGGTGGCGATCGCGGTCTTCGCCGCCATCATCCCCGACCTTCCGGTATTCATAACATTGGGTATGCCCATTTCCTGCCTCTATATCTCCTGCGAGAACATCCTCGCCTCTCCGTGTCGGCCGCCGACTTTCTGGCCGCTGCTCGAATATGTCCCCGAACGCGGCACGCTTTCCCTGAGGATGTTGGCCTTCATGTTGCGAACATGTTCAAGTGATTTTTCGACCACCGCCTTGTTATGATCGTTCTGTTCAAGCACCCGGTCGATCAGCATGACAAGCGCGGCAAACGTGCTCCTGAGCTGCTCCGAAAAACCGGCATCCACCTCCTGCGTTTCAAGAACAAGTACGTTCATCGTGAGATCACTGATCTTGCGTCTTGATTTAAGGGCCATCACCGCTATTGTCTTGAGACGCTCCGACTCCTGCTGTCTGATGGCGGCAATGATGCCTTCCTTGGCCAGAGCGGCTTCCTGAATTCCTGAAACATCCGCCGCCGCGATCGAATTGCGTTCCATGCGCACGGTTTCGAGCATCTGCCGGTGCAGACCGATCATGCGCTCAAGAATTTTATGAAGCTCAATCAGGCTTTCATCAACCATCCGGCTATCCTCCATGACCGCCTGTCCGGGTCCGCTTCCTGCGGACCGAAAAAACGTCAGCCTATTCCATGCATGTCGATGTGCTCATCGACCATCTTGTCGGCCACCGCTTTTTCATCAATTTTGTACTTTCCCTCGGCAATGCGCTTTTTTAGTTCAGCGATCTTCTGCTCCCTGATATCCGGGGCGTCGGCCGCAACCGCTTTTGCCTTCGCAAACTCCCTGCCCTTGGTGGAAATTTCCGTATTGGCATCAGAAGCGCCGGCACTCTTGCCGGTCTTGTCGGTTTTTTTCGCCCCCTGGGCTTGCGATGCGCGTTCGGTTTTGCGCGAACCCGAGGCCTCATTGCTTTTTGCTGGATTATTTGCTGTCGATTGGCTGACCCGCATGGGTACCTCCTGTACGATCGTCAGACCCCTTCCGTGGGGGGGCGGACTGCACCGTATTATTATTGTAACGGTTGGCTTCAAGATAAGCAATTATCTGCTCGGCAAGCCCGATCCCGCCGGTCCTTACCGCCGTCCGGGCAAACTCACTGTCAAGCATGCCGCGATATATCTTGGTGGCCGGAGATTCAAGATCCATATCATTTTTGGGAACAGTCTCGCGCATGACTTTCATCATATAATCCAAAAACATGGCCTCCATTCCCTCTGCGGCCTCGCGGGTTTTGGGATCAACTTTTGATTTATCTATCACTGCCGTCCGGCTTGCCGGCGTAGCCCTGTTTGTCAAAGAATTGACACCCAAAAAATTGGAGGGAGAGGCGGCCACTCCGCCTGAGGCGACAGGCGCCGTCATCCGCTCTCCCTCTGCCGTAAACCGTTTCTTCCGCTCCGCCCGGCTTCCATGCCGGCCCGGGCTGAATCAAGACTGGATAAACCCACCATCCTAGCAGGCTCATGTTCCTGTCTCGTTTCCTGGATTGAAGCGCACTCCGGCGCTTCGTTTGTGTACCCGTCTTTTGCATCGTCCATGACGCACGCGCGGACAGCTACGGTTTTACGGCAAACCTGAATGGACACGTTTTCAAAGTCTGGCGCAAAATGCGCGCCCATGACGTCGTCCATGATAAAATCCTTCCAGTAAATCACATTATCTCCAGATCAGCCTGGAGCGCGCCGGCCTCACGCAGCGACTGGAATATCGCCGTAAGGTCCTTGGGCTGCACGCCAAGCGTATTCAAAAGTTTCACGAGATCCGCCACGCTCGTACCCTTGCCGATCTCGATCAGCCTCTGCGGTTTTCCGCCCTTCTTGTCCTTGCCTTCGCTCTTGACCTCGATCGACAGCTCTCCGTGCGCCAGCACTACCGGCGAAAGCACCACCCGCTCTCCCATCACCACCGTACCGGTGCGCTCATTGAGCACCACCCTGGCGCGGCTCTCGACATTGACATTCAGATTTTCCAGAAGCGCGAGCAGCTCCACGGTATTTCCCTCGTAGTTGAACGGAACCACGATATCAATGGTGCCGCTGTCGCGGGCCGTGGCGTATTTTCCGCTGAGTTCTCCATTGATGATGGTCGCCACGCGGGCGGCGGTCGTGAAATCAGGATTATGCAGCGAAAGACGGAAACCCTTTTTTCCCGAAAAATTGGCATCAACATCCTTTTCAATGGTAGCGCCGGCAACAACCCTGCCGACCGTCGGGAAGTTCTTGGTTGACCCGTCCGCAACCGCTCCGATGCTGACCGGACCCTGCGCAACCGCATAAACATTCTGATCCCCGGCCCTGAGCGGGGTTACCAGCAGCATGCCTCCTTCAAGGCTTGCGGCATCACCGATAGAACTCACCGTGATATCTATTTTGTTGCCGGCCCGGGCAAACGGCGGCAGTTTGGCGGTCACTATAACGGCTGCGGCATTCTTTGATTTTACATCCCCCGCCGAATCAAGCCCCAGCTTGGAAAACAGCCTCGAAAGCGACTTGCCTGTAACTTCGGTCCCTGAATCCCCGGATCCCTTGAGGCCCACGACAATTCCGTATCCGATAAGGATGTTCTCGCGTACGCCCTTCACTGCGGCCACATCCTTCAGTCTTGCCGCGCTGCTGGTGGCCGGAATGCCCACAACCGCAATAACGGTGAACACGAACAAGAGCGCCTTGAGCCACGCCTTAATATATGACTTCGAGTCTGTATTCATATAGCTTCCCCGAGTTTAATATGTCTTCTTCGCTGATATCCGCACCGCGCACGATCGCGACCATCGAAAACGTCTTGAATCCGTTCTGGTATGGAATCCTTTTTGATGCCCTGATTTTGTAATTTCCGTTGTTGTACCGCTCCACAATCTCCGCAAGCATTGTTTCGCCGGACTTGAACATAAGCGACTTTGTTACATCAATATCCGCTTCGACCGCTTTTCTGACTTCCTTTTTTTCCTTCTCTTCGGCCCTTTCTTCCTGTTTTTCTTCTCCTTTGGCCCCAGCGGCGGACTTTTTCGGCGCTGCCGCCGTGGTTTTAATCGCGTCCTTGCCAGCTGGCGCGCCTGCTGGCGCGTCGCCTTCCTTGCTAAGGCGGTCCTGCGCGAGTTTTATCTCTTCAAGCTTTTCCTTGGGCGTGAGCGTGCGGCGCACCTCGATGGTCACATCCCTGTAAAGCTCCTGTTCGACATTGACGGTTACAATATCGCCGATTCCACGCACCTTGTTTTTGGAAAAGAAGAAATTCGTCTGCCCGTCCGCGGCCCAGAGCGAACCGGTATCCTGTTCCTCGTCAACAAAATCGGATTTTGTGGCGCGGGCGCCGTTCTTGTACATCCGCTTAACGGGCGGGGCAAGCGACGGCATGTTCGAATACGCCGGCACGCCACCCATATTTCTCAGGGCATCGCGCGCATTTTCATCGCCCGAAGCCCACGAGCCTTCCCGGCCCGGGGCGTACTGGCTGGCAATCGCCCTTTCGGTGTGCCCGACATAAGCATAGCGGTCAGCCGAAGGAATCTGCTCCTCCTCGGCAAGATACCCTCTTTCGGTCCATCTTCCCCCAACCGTGGGGCCGGGCGCGGGAGCATACGCTTCCGTATCGTCAAGATCGCGCCTGAGCGTACCCATGAGTCTTGAACACCCCGAAAGCATGACAACAAGCACAAGGCCTAAAATGATTTTTTCCGGCTTCATAGCTGCACCTCAACAACGCCCGGCGCGGACAACCTGCCGGTCAGCTCTTTTTTAATTTTGCCTGCAATCACCCGCACCCGGCCGGCTACATATGCCGGCTCCGCGGCCGTTCCCATGGTGATCAGGCTTATGCTTCCCGAAACAAGCCGCACCCTGACCTGGTCTCCCCTTCGTACGTCAGGAATTTTTTGCACCGCCGCAGTCATGGCGAACGAGCCTTCAAGAATCGTCTGCCTGGCTTCGAGCCGTGAAAGCTCCGCTTCCTTCTTTAAAATAACCCCTCTGTACTCCCGCGCCATCCCCGCAGCCACATTCACGTCCTGAAGGCTGAACATCTCGGGGGCAAGCCGTTCGCCGGGCATGACGCGCCTGACGGCCACCTGCGCGGGCATCCAGGCCGCAAACCGGACGTCGCCAATGACTTCTTCTTCGCCCTGGACCGAAAATCTCGCCTCGCCGCGTCCGATGTCTCCAAGAATCCTTACCTGCGCCGGATCAGCCGGAAGCGAGCCTTCAATCCATCTCACGGCACCGGTGATCTCGATCCTTGCGCCGGGATAGTTTTTTGCAAGCGCTGATTGTATCAATGAATCCAGCCTGTCGGTGGCATCCTTGCGGTTGTCGACCGCGGCCAGGGCCGCAACGGACGCAAACAGCGCAAAAAACATTGCCAGAACCGCCCATGTCCGTTTTTTTTCAGAAGTCCTCACGCGTTCGCCCCCGCTTTTGCATCCTATTTGACGTTCACCGTCGCCCCCAGCATCTGGTCGGCGACCCCCATGACCTTCGTGTTCATTTCATAAGCCCGCTGCGTGGTGATCATGTCCACCATGGAGTTGGGCACATTCACATTCGATCCCTCAAGCGCCCCCTGCTGGATCATTCCATAGCCGTTTTCGCCCGGAATGCCCTGCAGCGGCTGTCCGCTCGCGGCCGTCGGCTGATAAAGACTTTCCCCGACCGCCCGGAGTCCCTGTTCGTTTACAAAATTCATAAGCTGGATCTGTCCGATCACGGCTTCGCCCTGGCCGGGAAGCTGGACCTTTATCTCGCCGCCGTTTGAAATCTGCATGCCAAGCGCATTGCTTGGAATCGTAACCTGCGGAATAAGCTGTGCGCCATTGGACAGCACGAGTTTTCCCTGCGAGTCGCGATGAAAGGCCCCGTTCCTGGTATAGGCAATTTCGCCGTTGGGGAGCTGAACCGGCAGAAAGCCCGTTCCCTCGATCATCATGTCATTTATATTGTAAGTCATCCTTGCCGGGCCCTGCTCGAAGATCTTGTATGTGGCTCCAACCTTGACGCCCATGCCAGCCTGGATTCCAACCGGCGTTTGCGAACCCGCCCCGATCTGTCCGCCCGGCTCCTTGAGCGTTTCGTACATGAGATCCTGGAACTCGGTGCGCCCGCGCTTGTATGAGTCGGTGTTCACGTTCGCAAGATCGTTTGAAATCCGCTCAATATTGGCCGATTGCGCCGAAAGCCCGCTTGCCGCGGTAGTAAGTGCACGTATCATAGTTTGCCTATATCCGTTTCCTTGCCCATCATGTCACCGTAGGTTTTCATGGATTTCAGATCGTGTTCGAACATCCTGTTTGCCTTGATGAGATTTGTCATCTCTTCTACGGGATTGACGTTCGATGTTTCAAGCACGCCCTGCCGCATAACCGTACGCTGCTCGCCGACATTTACGTTCTGCGGGTCCGGATTCACAAAAAGCTGCCCTCCCTGTTTGCGCAGCTTCCGCGGTTCATTGAACTCGACGACACTTAATCTCGCCACGAGATCCTCCCCGGCATACATCTCGCCCGATGCGCCGATCGAAACCCGCGTGCCCTTGTCGCCGATGTTGATATACCTCTGCGCCACAGCCGCTTCAGCCGCGATCTGTGCCGGAGTTCTGCCTTGTCCAGCCGTGACTCCTCCTTGAGTCAAGGGCCATCCTTGGCCCGGCTGAACGGCGGCAGCTGGCAGCGCGTTAGCCAGCCCTCCGGGTTGAGCAGCCAGCACGGGGTATCCCTCGGGCGTCACCAACCGGCCATCCATAGCCATCTTGAGACTTCCCTGTCTCGTATAGCGGATGCCCGAAGGCGTGCTGACTTCGAGAAAACCTGGTCCATCAAGGGCAACATCAAGGGGGTTGTGTGTAACCCTCAAATTGCCCTGCCTGAAATTTGTATATGTTGCGTCTGCGATCACAAACGCCTGGTCGCGGCCATCAAGGGGATAAAAATCCTTGTCCTTGACGGGATTGCGCGGAACATCCATCGGAACATGTTCGCGTTCGAGGGTAGTGAGATATTCGCGGAATGTCGGCTGGTCCTTTTTGAATCCAAGCGTATCCGTATTGGCTAAATTGTTGGCAACGGCATCAACCATCTGTGATTGCGCCGACGCTCCCGCTGCCGCTGTCCAGATTCCACTTGCCAAGACGCCTGTCCCCCCACGGGGATTAAAAGCAATCGGCATGCCGCTTATAAAATATTAGGAAAAAATTTCGCATCACCGGTCTTTTTCCGGCAGCGGCGCATCATGCGATTGTAATCAATAAGAAACACCCTGCTCCTGGCGTACCCCGTCACGATTGCGGCATGGCTCCATTTTCCGTCAAAATCCGGGCACTCGTTGCCGGATAGGCAAAAATGACAAGGTTATAGGGAAAATATTACCCTTCGTGCTAATTTAGTAAACATGCTGCTTCTACAGTCAAAACCCGTTGTCGAAGAAATCAAAAACCGCCTTGGACCCAGGGTTGAATCCGTCTGCCAGCTCCGGGGCCGTCCGCCGCGGCTTGCGGTCGTGCTAGTCGGCGATGATCCCGCAAGCGTCATTTATACCCGCAACAAGGGCAGGGCCGCCGTGGAACTCGGAATGCTCCATGAGACAATCGCCTTTCCGGCGTCCGCCGCGCCCGCGGAAGTAAAGGCCGCCGTTGACCGCCTCAATGCCGATCCGGCCACGCATGGTATTCTGATCCAGCGCCCGCTGCCTTCGCAGTTCAACGAAAGCGAAGTCCTGTACTGGGTCACGCCCGAAAAAGACGTTGACGCTTTCCATCCGGTTAACACCGGAAGGCTCGTGCTCGGACTGCCTTGCTTCGCGCCTTGCACGCCCGCGGGCGTTATGGAGATCCTGAAACATTATAATATCAGCGCGAGCGGAAAAATTGCGTGCGTGATCGGACGCAGTCATATTGTCGGAAAACCCATGACCACGATGCTGCTCAAGGAAAACGCAACCGTCATCCAGTGCCATACCCGCACGCGCGACCTGCCGTCCATGACTTCGCAGGCGGACCTTCTGGTTGTTGCCGCCGGCAGGCGGGGATTGATCGGGCCGGAACACATAAAAGAAGGAGCGGTGGTGGTGGACGTGGGCATGCACCGCAAGGAAGACGGCAGGCTTTGCGGCGACGTGCGTTTTGAAGAGGTCGCGGCGCTTTGCTCGGCGATCACACCCGTCCCGGGCGGCGTCGGACCCATGACAATCGCGATGCTCCTGGAAAATACAGTGCGGGCGGCCGAACGGGCCTAGCGCCAGCAGTTGCTCCAAACGGCTTTTTTTACCATTTGGAGTAATCCAGCATCCGTGCTATATTTTACTCCAAACGGCTTTTTTTACCATTTGGAGCAACTTATGTTTGTGGGACGCGAATACGAGCTGAAACAACTGCAAAAATCATGGAAACAAAAAAAAGCGCAATTGATCGTCTGCACCGGCAGACGCCGGATCGGAAAAAGCAAACTCATAAGCGAATTCTCTAAAACCGCAAATAATTTCATCGAGATTTCAGGACTCGCTCCCGCCCCTAAAATCACCAACGACAGACAGCTGGCCAATTTCGCTGAAATCCTGGGTCTTCAAACGCGCACGCCCGCCATGAAGCTCAATAACTGGAATGAAGCCTTCTGGGCGCTTGATGACCGTATTTCACGGCTCAAGGGCACTACGGTTGTCCTGCTCGATGAAATTTCATGGATGGCGTCGCGTGACCCGGACTTTGCCGGAAAACTGAAGATCGCCTGGGACATGAAGTTCTCCCGCCAAAAAAACATCGTTCTCGTGCTTTGCGGATCGGTTTCTTCCTGGATCAACGCCAACATCCTGCAAAATACGGATTTTGTGGGCCGGATCACGCTTGCGCTGGATGTAACCGAACTTCCGGTCGGCGTGCTTGGCGGATTCTGGAAAAACCATCTCAAAAATACCGGCACCGCCGAAATACTTAAATTCATTTCGGTTACCGGCGGAGTGCCAAGGTATCTCGAAGAGCTTGATCCCGCATCTTCGGCGGAAGACAACATTCACAGGCTCTGTTTTACAAAAGGAAGCCTGCTCCTTTTGGAATTCGAGAAAATATTCAACGAAATCTTCGACCAGCGCGCAAACACCTACAGACAGATCGTAAAAAACCTTGCCTGCGGTAAAAAAAGCTTCGCGCAGGTCTGCCGGGCCATAAAAAAGCCCAGGAGCGGCATCATTCTTTCGTATCTCGAAGACCTTAGAAAATCCGGATTCATCGAGCGTGATTTCAATCATAAACCGGACGGAAAAACCTCCAAAACAAGTTATTACCGCATCAAGGACAACTACCTGCGGTTTTATCTGCGATATATCGAGCCGGTCCTTCCAAAAATCGAAAGCGGCATTTACAGGCAAAAATCCCTTGAATTGTTACCGGAGTGGGATGTGATCATGGGCCTCCAGTTTGAAAACATTGTTTTGAACAACTTGAAGCTTGTCATCGAATCCATCGGACTGGACCCGAACACCATTATAAGCGCGTCTCCGCATTTCCAGGCCAGAACCACGAAAAACAAAGGGTCCTGCCAGCTTGATCTTCTTATAAACACAAAAAACGGGGTTTATTACCTTTGCGAGTTCAAAAACAGGAAAAACATCGGCACTGAAGTCATCAGGGATGTCGCAAAAAAAGCCGCCGTGTTCAAAAGACCAAAATTCACCTCAATCAAGCCGGTATTGATATATTGCGGAAACCTGTCCGAAAACGTACTGCAGAAGGACTATTTCGCCCATGTAATCAATGTCGAAAGCTGGGTCAAACCCGCCGGGTAGCCTGCCATTTGCAATTACTGATTCTGGACATCCTGCCTCCGCGGCGTTATCTGATAGGCATGCTGAAAAGAACCGCGATTTATGAGGAACATGTCCGCGCAGGCGGGCGCATCGTCGAATTCGGCGGCTGGGAAATGCCCGTGCAATACACCGGTCTCCTGGACGAGCATCTTGCCTGCCGCGCCGCTGCAGGGCTTTTTGACGTAAGCCACATGGGCGAAGTGCACGCCGAGGGCCGCGACGCCGAAGGCTTTGTAAATCATCTCGTGGCAAACAACGTCGCCAAACTTTCGGTGGAACAGGCGCTCTATACTCCGATGTGCAATGACGAGGGCGGCATTGTTGACGACCTGCTTGTTTACCGGCGCGCGCCGGACCGTTTTTTGCTGGTAATCAACGCCAGCAATACCGACAAGGATTTTGCGTGGATGCAAAAAATCCTTGCGCGCGAACGCGCGCGTTTTAGTGACGTGCGTCTCACCAACGAAAGTCCCAGCTATTCGCAAATCGCGGTACAGGGGCGAAATGCCGCAAAAATACTCCAGCCGCTGGTAAACGCCGATCTCTCCGCAATCAAGTACTACTGGTTCAAAGAGGGTACCGTACTGGGAAACGTCCCGGCAATAATTTCACAAACCGGCTACACCGGCGAATACGGCTTCGAAGTATATTTGCCGTGGCACAAGGGCGCGGACCTCTGGCGCGCGCTTATGGATGCCGGAAAGCCCCATGGCCTGAAGCCCTGCGGCCTGGGGGCGCGCGATACGCTCAGGTTCGAGATGCGTTTTCCGCTTTACGGCCACGAGCTGCTGGATAACACCAACCCGCTCGAAGCCGGGATTGAATGGACCGTCAAACTTGCCAAGGGGGATTTTGTCGGCCGGACGCCCACGGCTTCGCTGAAAGAACGCGGCCTGGCGCGCAAGCTGGTCGGACTCAAGGTCACCGGCCGCGGCATCCCGCGCCCGGGATACCCGCTGTATTCCCCGGACGGGGCCATGCGCCTCGGCGAAATCACGAGCGGCACGCATTCACCATCATTGAATCTTCCGCTTGGCATCGGTTACGTCACGCTGCCGCACGCCGCCGACGGCGCCCGCGTCCTGATAGAAATCCGCGGCACGAAGATTCCTGCTGAAATCATTCCAACGCCGTTCTATAAACGGCCTTATTAAGGAGAACCACACACATGATGCGCTTTCCAGCCGATTACAAATATTCAAAAGATCACGAATGGGCCCATGCCCAGGGCAACACCGTCACGGTAGGCGTCACCGACCACGCCCAGCGCGCCCTTGGCGACATCGTGTTCGTGGAACTTCCGCCGGTCGGCCGCGTCCTCAAGCAGGGCGAGACCTTCGGGGTTGTTGAGAGCATCAAGGCGGTCTCGGACCTGTTTTCGCCGGTCACCGGCAAGGTCATAGAGGTAAACACCGGCCTTCCGGATGACCCCGCGCAGATAAACAAAAGCCCGCACACGGGCGCCTGGCTCATCAAGATGGAACTTGCCGATCCCTCGACGCTTGACGGCCTCATGAGCGCCGGGGATTATTCAAAGTATGTCGAGTCGCTGGGCTGACCAGCAGCCCCCGGCCACGCTCCCGTCAAATCCTTGTAATGTCCAAAATACGCGGTATAATGGACATTGGGTGATTAATGATCAAGCGCTTCCTGAAAGACCGGCTCCTTGAAAAAAAACGCAGCGTCCTGCTGCTTGGCCCGAGACAAACCGGCAAATCAACTCTTTGCGGCTCTCTTGATCCGGATATTTCGCTCAACTGCGCTGACAGCCGTGATTTTCTTGAGCTGGCACAGAATCCGGATTTTTTATTTCAACTGATCGCCTCAAAAAAACCGAAGCTGGTTTTTATTGATGAGGCGCAAAAACTCCCCCGGATATTCAACGATATCCAGATCATCCTTGATGGAGGCAGGCACGGCACAAAATTCCTGCTGACCGGATCAAGCGCCAGAAAGCTCCGGCGCGGCCGCGCCAATCTTCTTCCCGGACGCATGCACACCATGTATCTTTCTCCGCTTTTCTGCGGAGAGCTTGGGTTCGAGCTTGATACCGCTGATGCACTCGCCTTTGGCATGCTGCCCGGCATCCGCACCGAACCCGACATCAAAGAACGCAAGAGCCTGCTCGCGTCTTATGCCGGTACATATCTTCAGGAGGAAATACAGGCCGAATCCCTGTCCCGCGATATCGGACAGTTCGGAAGATTTTTAAGATTTGCGGCGGCATACAACGCCTCAGTTCTTGATTTCGGCAAGCTCTCTTCCGAATCGGGCATCCGCATCAAGACCGCAAGCCGTTATTTTGAAATACTTGAGGATACCCTGATTGCCGACCGCTGCGAACCGTTCGCGAAAAGCGAAAAAAAGCGTCTTGTTCAGCGTCCGAAGTACTACTTTTTTGACACCGGGGTATTGAACGGATTACTGAAGAATTTTACGCCTTCCGATGACCGCAAGGGCCGCTTGTTTGAAACCTTGATATACCAACAGCTCACGGCCATGATCCAGAACTCCGTGGATGATGCCAGCCGGCTTTCGTACTACCGGACGGAGCACGGGGCGGAGGTTGATTTTATTCTCGAAACGCGCGGGCGGCTCTTCGCCATCGAGGTCAAAGCCAGCAGCAATATCGGCGTCTCTGATCTGAGCGGGCTGGAGAGTTTTGGCGGCTTTTATGGAAAGTCCTGCCACAAAATAATTCTATACACCGGCTCCCGGCGTCGCAGGCTCCGGGATGTAGAGATTTTTCCCTGGATGGAGTTTTTCAGGGACATCCTGATGGCGAAGGCGTTATAACGCACGACAAAGAGGGTGAAGAAAAAGCAGTTAACTTGTTACAAAATCCATCAATGATTTCAGATATTCGTTTACACAAATCACGGACATGGCGCCGTGTTTTTGATTCCTCGCGACCGGAGCGACAACCGCTCTTTTTGTGATTTTGAATTTGTTTTTATTTACAAGTTCATCATATTTTCTGAATCCATCGAAATATTTATCGTTGATAGCTTTGGTGTATTTGAACTCATATTGAGCCACTTCATGACCGGACTTGACCAACACAAGATCAATCTCTTTTCCATTATGGGCTTTCCAGAAATGGCATGTCACGGGTTTTGAGGGTCTTGAATATGCTGATACGACCTTATGCGCCTCTTGAATCATTAGATGCTCAAAGAGCAATCCGCCCTCGATTTCATTGAGTGAGCGATCCAAAGGACGGGCCGCCGCCGCATTTCTGACGCCGTTGTCAAACCAGTAATATTTGGGAGTCTGGATGATCTCCCCGCGCAAACGGCCATGGGTAAACGGAGAAAGAAAGAACGCCAGCCGCGTGCTTGTTAAAACTTCATAAAACCTTTGCACCGTCTTGAGCGAAGCCCCGATTTGTTTTGCCAGCTTTCCGGCATTAAGAAGCCCGCCTGATTCGCCGGCCGCGAGTTTCAAAAAACGGGAAAACACTTCCGGTGATCTGACAAGATTTTCCTGTTCAATTTCTTCCCTTACATACAGTCCGACATAAGAACTCAACAGTTCTCCTCGAATACTTGTATCTGTAACAACTTCAGGCAGGGTGCCAAAAACCAAATGATCTTCAAGTTTTTTTTGAATTGAGTCCGGCATTTCGCCCAGAGCAACCGGCCACAATTCTCTCGCGACAATACGTCCAGGCAGTCTATTGAAAGTACCTGCCTGCAACCTTCTGGCAGATGACCCCGTCATGACAAAACGTACTTTTCCTTTTTGTTCATCCATCATTTCTTGTGCAAGATCGAAAACAGCAGGCAGCCGGGGAGCCTCATCCACGATAACGGTGACAATATGCCCCTTGGCGGATTCAATTTTATATTCAATTTCATTTTTTAAAGAGTCCAGACTGATCCGGTGATTTTGCAGCATGCTGGGCGATGCGTAATTACAAAAGACAACATCAGACAGACTCGTCATTATTCTTTTCAGTATGCTGGATTTGCCAATTTGACGGGCTCCAAGCAAAAGCAGCCCCTTGCCCGTTTTATCAAGCCAACCCTTGATATATTCTTCTTCCCAGCGCGGAATCCATTGGTTGATCATCTGCTCCATTTTATATTAGATAAAATGGAGAGCAAGGAAATACTGTAAAATTTTCCTTTTTCGTGTGCCTGCACCGCAATTATAAAAACACCCCGCAGCTTTCGCGCAAAAGCCCTACTTGCAGCGGGGTCTGTTTTGTTATTCGTCCGGCAAAACGCAAAACATCTGCCGGCTCAGGGCAATGCCCGGGACATCAGTCCTTTTGCTCTGGAATTGAATCCGTAAACCCAAGCCGTCAGGCTGACAAATTTGATGTGCTCGGATGGTTATCTCCCAAAAACAACAATCAGACAGCTTCAAATGCTCTTCAATGATTACGGACGAATGGCAAAGACATTCAAGTACAACTGGAATGATTCAAGTATTGCTCGATTTGAGAAGGCAATAAGGGCACCCCGGCAAGTGATCAAACCAAACCGGAGGTACCCTTATGCATCGATGCGAATTCTGTCATTCCATGTTTCAGCCAAGACCGCAAGTCAAGCGACCAAGGGCGTGTACCGCGTGCCAGAAGAAGCGGCAACGCGAGAATGAAAAAGCATGGCATTCCAAGAATAAAAATCATTTTAGCCCGCTCTATCATCAAATAAAAAAACGGCTCAGGCTTCAGGAAATCCGCAAGATTTTCAATGAACTTGCTCGATGTTTTCGGGTTGGCCTTACTTTCTATAGAAAACAAATTGAATTTCCCCTGTTTGAAGAAAGAGTATTGAAATTTTTCATCCAACCATCGCTATAGCTATGGTTTTGAAGTCCTCGGATGGTTATCTCCCAAAAACAACAATCAAACAGTTTCAAATGATCTTCAATGATTACGGACGAATGGCAAAGACATTCAAGTACAACTGAAATGATTCAAGTATTGCT
>Ga0208375_1000658_pt1 | contig 47077 bp, 56 predicted proteins | sample RifOxyD1_FD_184038 | JGI IMG/M metagenome (GOLD analysis project Ga0208375, IMG submission 184038) | Soil microbial communities from Rifle, Colorado - Rifle Oxygen_injection D1 (SPAdes) | ecosystem: Environmental > Terrestrial > Deep subsurface > Rock core/Sediment | place: Rifle, Colorado... | reverse complement strand
AATATGCGATATTTTTACAAACACAATTGCAGAAACATCCTGCACGAATGGTTTCTGCGACGAAAATGGAAATTGTGTTCCTTGCGCGATAACTTTTGCAGCATGGAGCGCTAGCAATGTAATTCAAGGAACGCAAGTGAGTTTGAGCATACAAGGAACAAACTGCAATGGAAAGCAGGTTAATTTGACAGTTTGGGAAGATGATTCTGGATTGGGAGATGATTTGGCAGTAACTCAACCATCGCTTGTTATGTTTAGCGGAAATAACGCAATAGCGGCGTGGAATTCTGAATGGCAGTGTGATGGGGATATAGGAGGAATCTGCATGCTAGGAAATCCAGAATATTATTTCACAGCGACGCAAGTTGGTAATTTGACGAATACATTGACAAGCGCTGCGCCTGAACTTGTAACGACGAGAAGCAGTGCTATATGTCCTGATGGTATTGTACAATTACCTGAAGAATGCGACGATGGAAACACATACAATAATGATTCATGCATTTCTTGCAAGAATGCATATTGTGGGGATAATCTCACTCGCACTGGAGTAGAAACTTGCGATGGAAATAATTTGAGCTGCATGATAAACTTGTATAATGGAATACAGACGTGCAATTCTTCATGCTCTGGATTCAATAGCTGCGCTGCGACTGAATACTGCGGAGATTTAAAGAAAAATGGAAATGAATTTTGTGACGGTGACAGTATTTCCTGCAATGTCAATGGTTATAATGGAATAGCTTGGTGCAATGGTGCATGTGCAGGTTATAGCTCCTGCGTTTTGACTGAAAGCTGCGGAGATGGAATAATACAAAGCGCAGCCGGGGAGCAATGCGACGATAATAATAAAATTGATGGCGACGGATGCGACAAATTATGCAAAATAGAAATTATTGGAACAATGCCTTCTTTGAATGTTGCTAATCCTGGCGAAGGAAACATTTATGTAAACAAGCCAGTGCCTTTGGAATATACCGGAGCTGGAAACCCCGCAGCAAATTGCTGGTATGTTTTAGATAATAATGCTAAAACATCTACAACATGCAGTGTTAAGACAACAATAAGCATTTCGGCTCCTGTGAAGGGTGTTGTTTATAATCACAATATAACAGCTTTTGCGAACAATAGCGTCGGAACTGTAAATGTGACAAAACATTTCAAAGTAAAAAGCACAAGGAATGTAAAAGTTCAATATACGACCTTCGCGGGTTACGGACAGACAACGGACTTGGATAATCTTACAGACACAGAATTGCAAAACGCTTCATTGATTTTGGATGACGGCTTGAGTGGGGCCATTAGCTCGGACAATGTTAATTTAACTGCGATTGCTGTGAATGATACTGAAGATGAAAACAGCACAATTATTGATTTAGACAGTTATGTGAACATTTCTGACAAAAAAATTAGCGTAGACAACACAGGACCTGAAATATTCACTGGAAATTCAACTTTGATATTTAGGAATATTTATTTCAAGCAGCCGAAAATATTGCGAAATGATTTTGATTGCGGCAGTGATTGCGTCATAAATAATTATGACACTGATTTGCATATACTTGAAGTCAGTGTGCCTGGATTTTCATATTATGAAGTTATCGAAGGCTATGCTGCGCCGTCCGGCGATGATGGCAGTGGGGGCGGCGGAGGCGGTGGAAGTGGTGGAGGAGGCGTTCTTCCTCTTAGAAATCAGACTAATCTTACTGGAATTGGAAGTTGTTCTGAACTGTGGCAATGCAGTTCTTGGAGCGAGTGCGCGAACGGAACGATGACGAGAGTTTGTGAAGACCTCAAAGTTTGCGGTAGTGAAGAAAACAAACCGGGGACAGAAAGAACCTGTGATACGGATGTGAACATCGGAAGAGATGAAGAAACTCTTAGATATGACTTGATTTTTGTTACGATCGTTGTTGTTATTGGGATACTCGGGGTTATTGTTCTTTTGTTTTTAAGATTTCGCGACAGACTTCATTTCCGACGGTTTAGATAGTAATAAATATATGATTGTGCTTTTCTTTATATGAAAAGGAATTTCTTTTCTAGCTTGGTCAATTTTTTGGATAGTGTCACTTCTCTTGGCGGTGCTGCGCCGGCGGTTTTGACGAGGTTTATCAGATACCTTGTCGCAAGCAGCAGCACACTTTTGCTGGATTTGTTTCTTCTGGGTTTCCTGACAGAATTTTTTGGGGTTTACTATTTAGTTTCTGTTGGGTTTTCTTACACAGTTTCTACGACTATAAATTATTTTATTAACTGGAAATGGGGTTTTAAGGAAACAAAAAGGCATGTTGCGGTCGGTTATGTTCTGTTTTTGGCTTTTGGAATTATCGGCTTTTTCTTTACGATTTCTTTGATGTGGATTTTTGTAGACATAGCCGGGCTGCATTATTCTCTGTCAAGAATTATTGTAGCAATTATCGAGGGGGCAATCTTGTTTGTTTTGAATTCGACTTTTACTTTCAGGATTCCTTTGATGGAGATGGCTCCTTATTCACGGTTGAAAACTAAATAGTAAATAAATTACTTAATTATAATAACGACAATGATTAATGATAAAACTTTTGCCAAGCATTAATGCATTTGAAATTAAAGTTTATTGATATTTTGAAAACCGGGGTTATAAACTTCTATATTATTATGCCTTAATTTTCCTTTTTAAATTTTATGAACTTATAATACGGACTTGTCTTTCAGACTATACCTTCTTGATTGATTTAAAAGAAAGTTCCTTGGGTTTTTTGGAGGTAACAAATGGCTAACATAACACAACAGGTCCTTGAAAGAGAAGAACAAGAGCTTTTGAGAGAGCAAATACTTGAACCTGAAGAATTGTTTCTTCTTCAGTATTTGAAGAACGCAAACAGGAAAGCGTCTCAAAATCTCCAGTATGTCTACGGATGGGATCTCGACAATAATGAATACTAAAATATTTTCTTTTTTTGTTTTTTCTTGCTTGACTTTTGGAGAATTGGTTTAATTTATATTCTGAAATAGCTTCAATTATGTGGCTCGCAAGAAACTAGATCATTCGCTTCGCTCATGAGGCAGCCAGCTCGCCTAATTAAATATTAAGATGGCCAACTTGAGCAGCATTAATTTATGGAATTTTAGAAGCTAACTTAATTTTTATAAAACGCCCACAGCAGGACTTGAAGCCTAGACTTTTTAGAAAAAAGTTTGGGCACATCAAAAACTTAAATTGGATTCACTTCGTGAATCTTGTTTGCCTCAGGCACAATCCTGCTGACATTGAACTTGCAGCTCAAAACGCCCACAGCAGGACTTGAACCTGCGAATCCTTGCGGAAATGAGATTTCCAATCTCACGCGGTAACCACTGCGCCATGTGGGCTTGCCAAGGGCACAGTGTTGATTGGAAAATTAGGGTTTTAAAGGTTTTTAATGGAAATTTTCAATTTTTTATTCCAATGGTCTTGCGACTCCAGTTAACAAATCAAATGATTTGCCATATTTAAAAAAATAGAATAATACAAGAATATCCATTAAAACTGCAGATACTAGCATAATAATTTTTCCAGTTAGGTCAATTGGAAAATAAATGAAGAACGTAATGAAAAAGACAATTAAGATTATTTGCATAATGATTAATCTTATCAATGGCTTCATTCAGAATTTAATATTTGCTCCTTTTTATAAATTGCGCAGTGTTGCAAAAGTGTAACCTTTCTTTCCAATCACGACTACTTAACAAACTTGACATTATCAAAACTTTCGAACTCTTTATCACCTGTCAAAAAAAGAAGATTGTTCTTCTTTGCTAAGTTGTAACCAACACAGTCAATATAGGATAATTTTGCTTTTTTATTTCTAAATCTAAAAAAAGAAGAGGATGTTGCAATTTCAGAAGTTATCTCTAAAAATTCAAAGTTTAATTTCTCTAGAATTGAATCTGCATTGTCTTTTCCATTTTCAAGTAATAATGAATAATAAAGTTCGGCAAGATTCATAGTGCTTGTGATTATCGTATCTCCCTTGGCAAATTCATAAAGAGGGTTTCCTTCAAGAAGTTCAATTATAGCATAGGTATCAAAATAATATCCGACCATTAGCCTTCAAAATCTCTATCAACCTCTTTGAGTAAACTTTCAGTATCTCTTTTTATTTTTCCTTTCATAATACCAAAAACATCTTTTACTTTCGTTTTATTTTTTGCTTGAACTAACACTTCTATTTCTGTCCCTTCTTTGAGTTGCTGATTATCTATCACTGTTTTAGGTAAGACTATACCAAATGAATTTCCCCATCTCTTAACTCTAACAATTGTTTTTTCCATGAGTTATACATGTATAACAGTTATTTAAATCTTACGGCTTTAAAATCTAGAAAATTACGCGCTAAGTATTATTAAGAGTATAACCTATCTTTCCAATCTCATGCGGTGACCACTCGTTTGGATGCGCAAGCAGGCGAACGAATGAAAACTGAAAGTTTGCTTTGCGCTATCGGGGCTATACAAGAGATTATTATTGAATGGTTTTAAAGGTTTAGTGTTAATTAATTACTTTGTCGTTTTCTAGAACTTCCATCTTTCTTTTTCTTAGTTCCTTGAAGAATGGTTCGCAGGGCACTATTTGTTCTGGGGCGAATGCTCCTGGAGTTGTAATCTCTTTACGCAGAATCATTTGAGCCATGATACTTGCAGGCATTCCTGTGTCAATGTTGCATGCAGCATCTTCCCAGCCCTTTAGTGTTGGAACTATGCATTCCATTAATATTTTTTTCTTGCCACCTCGAATTTCCACCCAAAGATTTTCTTTCTCTTCATAGCCTTTAGGAATTTCAAGAGTCTTGAGAGTTTCCGTTAAGAATTCTACTGGCTTTATTTTTCTGCCTTGAAAATATATCTCTTTTTTACTTGACAAACCTAATTCGACCATATTTTCAAGCATTGCGAATGAGTGGTCTGGAAAGCCTGCGAAGAATTTTACGTTTTTTATGCCTTTGTCTTTACAGAAATTGTAAAATGTGAGTGTTTCCGGGTGATGGCCGCAGGTGAATTGGTTTTCTTCTTCAATTGCACGATGATGAACTCTTACTAATGAATTGAAAGGCATAATTTTTTTAATGTGTTTGTGCCAAACGAACGGAGCCGGAGCAGTGAATTCTTCGAGAATACTCTGGATTGAAAATGGAACTACGAATTTCTTGATGTTTGAATCCCACGCAAAGCCAACATCGACTTCATCGATTTTGTCGAATTTTGCTGCAGCATAACGTAACATGACATTGCCTATTCCCGGAACTGAGCCAGAGCCCGTAATATGAATCAAGCCTTTCTTTTTTAGTTCCCTATCTTTCTTAAGCTGGTCCTTTGTCATTGGAATGTCTGAGCCAAGGTCTATTAAGTGAACGCCTGCTTTGATGCAAGCATCTAAGACATTAATGTTCCAGTCACCTTCTGCACAGTTCACGACGATGTTTGCTCCGGATTTTTTTATTGTATCTATTGTTTCTTTTATATTTCTCAGTTCTACGTATTCAAATTTTGTTTTTTTGTAATTCTCTAATAAATGTTCGATTCGAGATTTGTCTCTTCCGCAAAGCAGGACGGAATAACCGTTTGTTAGAAGGTCTCTAGAAGTTATTTTGCCTTGCATTCCTGTTGCGCCCAGAACTAAGAAATCCCACCTCATACTTGTTTCAGGAACCAGGTGTTTAAAAATTTATTGGGTCTCTGTAAAATCTTTTGGTGATTAGACATTTAACGGACCAATTTTAAACAATATAATGACGATAAAATATCCAAAAGGTGTCAGACAGCAGAAATGCGAACTTAAGGTAATAAATGTTAAGATAGATATTAATATCTAAGGTTTATCGATGTTATTTAATAATTATTGAAATGAATCTAACAGTCCTGTGACTTATTTGGACATTATTAGTGCGGAATTTAGCTAATCACCATTTTTTTGTGAATTGTTTTACTCGCGATTACTCGTTCCCTTCTGAAATTGGACTCGCTATTTTTACGGTTGTGAGTCTTGATTATTGGCAACTTCGCTTCGCTTGTTGCTACGCTGCCACTCCCCTTCTCGCGGTTACGCGCGAAATACCTTATTAAAATACTCGTCGCGTAACACGCTCGCCACCACCGAAAATTAGCAACCTACTTCGTCGGGTCGAGGATTGTGGGTCGCCTGTTGTTTGCTGTATTATTTGCTTCAGGCAGATACAAAATTATTTGGTCTGATTTGCGAACAGGTATTTTCTAGCAGTTTTTCAATTAATTTGATTTTTTAATAAAGTTAAAATTGGGGAAAGTTTTAAAAAGATTTATTCTATCTTTCATTTATCATGGTTCCTAAGAGGATGTTCTTGACGAAGGGCGTTGGCGTGCACAAGGATAAGTTGGCGTCGTTTGAAGCGGCGTTGAGGAGTGCCGGAATTGAAAAGTGCAATCTTGTTTATGTTTCTTCGATTTTGCCTCCAGGGTGCAGGATTGTTTCTAAGGAAGAAGGGCTGAAAAGTTTGAAACCGGGGCAGATTACTTTCTGCGTGATGGCAAGAGTCGAGACAAGCGAGCCGAACAGACTGGTGTGCGCCTCTATTGGCTTGGCTGTTCCAAAGGATAATTCCAATCAGTATGGATATTTGTCAGAGCATCACGCTTATGGTGAGACTGCGAAGAAAGCGGGCGATTACGCAGAGGATTTGGCAGCGACAATGCTTGCCACGACTCTCGGAATTGAATTTGACAGCAATACCGCATGGGATGAAAGAGAGCAGGTTTACAAAGCAAGCGGGCAGATTTTGAAGACGACAGAAAATACCCAATCTGCCGAAGGAAACAAGGACGGGATGTGGACTACGGTAATTGCGGCTGCGGTGCTGCTGGAAGAATAATATTATTTAACTAAAAAATAGCTTAAATCTGCAGGGATTAATTATTATCACTTTGATAGAAAATGTTTTTGTGATTAATTGATTAAAAATATAGCTTAAATTATTTGGCTTGCTGCGCTCGCCTAAGATATATTACCGCCTTCTCGCAGCCACGCATCTTAATCTATAATTATTGGTGATGCGTAACATGCTCTGCTCGCAGGCACACTCGATATTTACTAACTTCTGCGCTCGTGTACCATGCTCTGCTCGCAGGCACACTCGATATTTACTAACTTCTGCGCTCGTGTACCATGCTCTGCTCGCAGGCACACTCGATATTTATTAACTTCTGCGCTCGTGTACCATGCTCGCCCAAACCGAGAAGAGCGAGAAAGGGCTGACTTGTGAATTGTCTTTTTTGTTTCAGGTTTGTAAATAATTAGGGATTTGCTCTAATTAATTTGTCTCTTAATTGGAAGTGAGCGATGTATTGGTCTACTGCTTTTCTGATTTGGTTTTGCATTTCTCCTATTTTATCTTTTTGAAAAGGTATTACTTTTATTCTATCCGGCTCTTCCTGTGCCATCTTGATATAGCCTTCTCTTACTCTTTCGTGGAATGATAATTCCCTTTTTTCTATTTTATCTTTTTCTCCGAATTCTTTTGTGCTGGTGTTTTTTAGCCCGGCTTCAGGATCATTGTCGAAAAAGAAAACAATGTCTGATTTGATGTTGTTTGTTGCGAAATCGTTAAGCAAGTTTATCATTGCTAAATCGAGACCGAGACCATGTCCTTGGTAAGCAATAGATGATTCTCTGAATCTATCGTGCAGGCAAATCCCTCCGCTTTTCAGAGTCGGCAAGACTATTTTTGCAACTGATTCTGCCCTTGAGCCAATGAAAAGTAATAGCTCTGTTCTTTCGTTTAAGTCTTCTATTTTTGGGTTTTGAAGTATTTCGCGAATGCGCTCACCAATTGGGGTTCCTCCCGAACACCTTCCTCTTGAGATAACGTAACCTTGTTGTGAAAGATATTCTTGTAATAATTTTATCTGGGTGCTTTTGCCGGAACCTTCGCCGCCTTCAAAACTTATCAACAATCCGGGATAATCGTGGCCTCTTTTCATCAGCAGATGTTTTCTCCAGTTGTTGAACAGGAATCGCCAGAGCTAGCGACGCTGGCGCTCTCAAGTTTTAGCTGCATATCCTGCGTGTATTCCATTCCGGCCTTTAGCGCAATTTCTGCTTTCATCAGTTCTTCGCCGAGATAAGATGCGTGATAATGGTCCTTTGTGTGATGAGATGAATTTATCATGTCGTTTACTTCACGAGCAGAAGTGCCTTCGTATTCTTTGAGCAGCTGCGAGTCTGGAGAAGAATGCTGGACTTTTATTTTGCCTTGCCGAAGAGAAATTATGTAATATCCCCTGGTATCGAAGAAACAGTTGGTTCCTTTGTGATATTGTTTCAGAAGTTCTTTTACTTCTTCCCAACAATCTTGGTAAATATGGGCGCTGCAGGAAATTGTTGTTAGTGCGCCCATGTCGACGCCCAGGCCTTCTGCGATTATTTTTTGCAGTTTTCTCAAGCCGAATGCGTTCAGCGGCCAGGCACGGAACATGTCGTTGCTGCGGATGTAAACTGTCAAGTGCAGAACCCCGTCCTGAATGTTCGGCTGGATTAAGTTTATGCAAGGACTGTTTTTGTCTTTGTTGAGATAGCGGCGAGTTAATTCGTCTTCGACAATCCATGTGATTGCAACTGCTGATTTTCTGTATGTGTCCTTTTTCAAGTATTCTATCATGTCAGCGATTTGGTCTATTTTTTTTCCGGTTGCAGCATCCCATGCCCTGAATCGCGAGCCATAAGTGTAAATCGTTCCTTCGGGTATTTTGTCTGTGCAAATTTCGTCGTAATATTCTTTTAGATAATTCTCTGTGAACCTGAAGTAGGGCTCCATTTTCGGCTGGTCTGGGTCTTCTTTTTCTACGACGGTTACTAAGTTGACGCATTCTCTAACCTGTGTTGAGTCAGTGGTTTTCATCTTGGTTATTTTACCGTAACTGTATATTTCGTGCAATAATTTTAGCCACGCATTTCCGACGTGGTCGTCTCTGATGAGAAAGCCCGATCTTTCGGCTGGAAAATTATCTGTATCTAGAACTGGTTTGTCGTATAATTTTGGTTCGGCGTATGGTTCCAGTTGAGATAATCCCGAAATGATTTCGTTAATGACTGAAGCGTATTCATCTGCGCTGTTTTGGTCTTTCACCCTGCCGACTATGTCAATGAGTTTTACGTTTGCCCTTAAATTTTCAATGTCTTCTTCGGGGATTCCTCTAGGGATTAGAGTGTCTGTTCCGATTACTTTTCCGTTGGCTATTCCTTTTTCAAAAAAGCTGACTAAGACTTCCCGGCTATTTGCTTTGTCGTTGCCTACTAAAATTATGTATCTAATGTTTGGATTAGCGAGACAGTTGCGAATGAAAGGTTCGAGAGCGTTTTTTCTGTCGTAATATTGCCCGACTATTGCATAATTATTCAAGTCGAGCTTTTCGAATACCGTTTCTTTGAATGTCCAAAGAGTCGCGATTCCGATATTGCTTTTCAAGTTTCCTAAGTGAAGCTTCTCGTGGAATTCCTGAGGCCAACTCATTTCCTCTAACTTTTTTACATATTCATCTGAAACCATTATTTCTTTCCTGTCGAATGGAATCCTCCAGTTCCCCGAATTGTTTGAGATAGCTCTTTGACTTGAGAAAATTCTGCCTGGTAGATTGGAAGAATCAGGGCTTGAACCATTCTGTCGCCTTTTTCTATATTGTGGGGCTGGTTTGTTGAATTGTACAAAAGAATTTTTAGTTCGCCGCGGTAGTCTGAATCGAGGATGCCTGCAAAATGATGCATTCCAACTTTTGCTTTGCCGCTTCTGTCCCAAACCTGAAGATGAAAACCTTGAGGCAGTTCAAAACTTAAACCTGTAGGAATCATTTTTACTTCGTTTGGCTGGACTGAAACATTTTCTATTGCGTAAATATCAAATCCAGCAGAACCTTCTGTTGCGTAAACCGGCATCTTGGCTTCAGGATGAAGGAGCTTTATTTTTACACCTATTTTTTCCATGGAACTTTCTTGTAATCAAATTATTTAAAGATTGTTGGGTTAGTCTGTCTGTTTGAGATGATAACCATTAGCCGCAGCCCAAGAATAAATATCATTTGCCGCCTCATCTATTGTTCTTCTTACAATTCTTGGTAATCTTTTTTTGTTGTCAGGGTCAGTCTCTCGGACGTCTCCGTTGCCGATTATTAACGGAACGTATTTGATGACTCCGCCTTCTCTTAATGTCGGCTGCACTTGTACAATTCCATCGTGGACTTCTTGTCCATTAAAAAAATAATGCCAGTTCATCTTAGACCTAATATATACGGATGGTGAGTATAAAGCTTTTGTTGTTCTGGGAGATTTGGTTTAACAACGATTTCGCTTCGCTCAGAAAATATGTTACCAACCCGGTCCGTCTTGTGAATATAACTTACCACCCAGTCCCCGCCCGAACAATATGTTACCAACCCCACCAGACCGTCTTGGGAACAGGCTTCTTTGCAGACTAATATTGTTAGCTAAGAAATTATTAAACTGCCACTTCCCACCGAAAAATTATCATCCAATCCCGCCAGACTGACTTGTAATTATAATGTTTGGTTGGTGATTAATAACTCTTAGAAGACTGGTTTATTGTTTTTAGAAATAAAATTAATCTTTCATCTCAATCTTGATTTGAACACTTCTTGGAATTTGAAGTTTCATAATTGGATGAAGAATTCTGTCTTCTGCCGGGATGTCGATTATTCTTCGGTGGACCCGCATTTCAAAGCGGTCGAATGTTGCAGTGCCTGCGCCGCAAGGCGATTTTCTAGTCGTGACTTTTAATTTTCTCGTCGGCAATGGTATCGGGCCGCGCATTACAACGCCTGCTCTTTGAGTGATTTCTCTAATTGATTCAATCACTTGATTTATTGGAGCGATTTCGATGCTATTCAATTTGATTCTAACCTTTGCCATCGGGGGATGAGAAAAAGTTGGTTTTTAAAGGTTGTGCTGTTTTTGGGTATTCTGGGAATTTTATGGAACTAATCCCTTCTCGCGGTCACGCGCGAAATATGCTATTAAAATACTCGTCGCGTGACACGCTCGCCACCACCGAAAGTTATCATACCTTTACCCTGGCGGAAGATAATTGAATAGATAATCTTGTGAATCTGACTGCCGCGTCGTGAATAAATTTTTACAATTTTAATTTTGTTTGATACATTTGTCTAAGAAAATATATAACCACCTGCTCGCCCAAACTGTTAGATTGTGGGTCATCTATCTTTTGGCAGACTAAGGCATTTTATTATTTGTTTTTTATTTTGCTGGAAATTCTTTTCTAATTGTTTGTGCCCACCCCCCTTATTGGACTGTATTTTGATGGGTTTCAGTCTTGATAATTTGGCGAGCTTCGCTCGCCTTCGTTTCGTCTAAAATATATAACCACCTCCCCAAAACCTTGGGGTTGTGGATGTCTATTTAATTTGTTATTTATGTTAATTGCTATTGAAGTTTGAACTTTTATTTTGTTTTCAAATTTTCAATTTGCAAAAAGTTTATATACTCTTTTAGATTTTAATTGTCATGCAGTGCAAAAAAGGGTTGAGTGATATCGTTTCTACCGTGTTAATTATACTTCTTGCTTTAGCTGCTGTCGCGATTGTCTGGGGATTTATCAGCCTGGCTCTTAGGCAGAGCGGGGCTAGCATTTCTAATAATGACTTGTGCTTGAGCGCAGACATTACTCCAGTGAAGTGTGAGTATACTTATGATGGTACTGGTTATACATTGACTAATATTATTCTGAAGCATTCTGGTGGGGAAGATGTTAAAAGTATGAAGGCTGTTTTGACTTTGGGCGAGGGGGCGGACGAGACTACTGAAATAGAAGATGCCGTGAGCATCGGATTACTTTCTACTCATAATTTTGCTACACAACTGGATGCGGTTATAACCAATGATGGCTATAGTGATTTGAAGCCGACCGGTTTGGAAGCTGGTGCGTCTATCACAACCGAAGATGGGAAAGAGTTTACCTGCCCTCAAGTTTCTAGTAAGATTGCTTGTACGCCTGTTGGGAGTGCGCCACCCGCTGCACTTTTGTGCGATAATGGAATTGACGATGATGCCGATGGGGAAACAGACTTGTTAGATTATGGTTGTACGAGCACTTCTGACAATAGCGAATTAGGTACAACCCAATGTGGCGATGGAACTGATAACGATGTGGATTCGGCTGTTGACCAAGATGATACTGGATGTTCTGGTCCAGCTGATAATGCTGAAGCAAACTGTGGAAATGGAATTTTGGAAACTTCTTTAGGGGAATTATGCGATGATGGTAATACTGTTACGGGGGATGGATGTTCAGCAACTTGTACGATTCAAACGGGTTGGACTTGTCCTACTCCTGGCGCAGCATGTAATGGAATCTGTGGAGACTTATTAGTTGTTGGAAGTGAAGAATGTGATGCCGGACCTTCCGGTGGGTCAAGTAGTGATTGTACAGTTTCCTTTTATTGTAATTCTGATTGTACTTGTGCGCCACCAGCTCCTTAAATTTAAAAGGTTGTGAATTTTCAATAACTTTAAATAAAACTTCTTGTTTTATTATTTGTATTTAATATGGTAACGTTCAAAAAGAGCAGTGTTGATGTTTTGGATTTTACGAAGCTGCAGAAGAAAGGATTGTTGAAAGTTCTTTTTATGGCGAAACCACAAATTATTTAAGCTTGCAACACGACAAAAAAATATGGAAAGAAAAGTGAAAGACTTTACTGTGCTGATAGAGCAGGATGAAGAAGGATTGTATGTAGCGACGGTGCCGGAAATTCAGGGATGTTATACTCAAGGCAAAACAATTGCACAAGTTCTCGAGAGAATTAAAGAAGCTATTGAGCTGTGCCTTGAATCTGAAAAAGACGAGGTTTTCCCATTAAAGTTTATTGGCATTCAACGTGTTGAAATCTCACAATGACTAAGCTTGTTCCAATTTCTGGAAAGAAAATGTGCAAGATTTTAGAAAATCTTGGTTTCCAAGCGATTCATGCAAAAGGCAGCCATGTTCGTTTCAAGCATTCAGATGGCCGCCGCACAGTTGTTCCAGTTCATGCAAATGAAGATTTAGGCATCGGTTTAATCAGCGCGATTCTTAGACAAATTAAAACCACGAAAGAAGAATATGAAGAATTGCGACTTAAGGTGTAATTTCATTTCCCACTATTGATTTCGGCAAGTTTAAATAAAACTTCTTACTTTACTGTGAGGTATGGTGACGTTCAAAAAGAGCAGTGTTGATGTTTTGGATTTTACAAAGCTGCAGAAGAAAGGGCTTTTGAAAATCTATTTTTATTTGGTTTAGGATTCCCACTTGAATTTCACTTACAGTGAAAAACCTACCCAACCCCTCTAGAACCCTATCCTTCCACCAAAATAGTAAACCAACAATTTGACTCCTTCAACAAAGCCAAGAAAGCCGAAAGATATAAAAGACCATTGGAACTACTAAAGTTACACATATGTGTAACCTTGGTGACTCATTATGATTCCATTAATACTGCGCCTGAAGAAAGCAAGCCACAAAGAGATAGCGAAAGCTCAAGACATTATTGTTAGCGCAGTGTATGAGGTTTTATTTGATTCGGTGCTTCATGGCGGGACGTGCATTTGGAGATGCTATCGCGGAAACAGGTTTTCAGAGGATGTCGATATGTATATTGCGAAAGACAAAGCAAGGGTTAATCTGCTATTTGAGCTTTTTGAGAAGAAGGGGTTTGAGGTTGAAAGGAAAAAAATAAGCGAGAACAGCATATATTCCAAATTGAATTACAATGGAACGCAGGTGAGATTTGAGGCGATTTTCAAAAAGTCCAGGGGTTCGCTGGCCGAATACGAATCAGCAGAAGGCAATCTTCTGACAGTTTACGCCCTGACAGCCGAGGAATTAATAATAGAAAAAGTTTCTACATACTTAAAGAGACGAAAGATAAGAGACTTATACGATATTTTCTTTTTGTTAAGGCATGTGAAGGATGTTTCGAAGGTGAAAACTTTTTTGAATGAACTGCTATCGAGATTTGAAAAGCCGCTTGATGAGAAAGACCTGAGAGTGATAATTCTCGAAGGCGTTGTTCCAACAACAGAACAAATGCTCGACTACATAAAAAGGAGAATTGAGCATGGGTGAGAGCAAGTATAAGCCTGATGTGGAGCAGCTTTTCAGAAAGAGTCCACTGGTTAGTTATAATTCAATTGTGCGAACCGTGAAGAGCAAAAGCGGAGGCACGACTTATGCGAAAAGAATGATTAATTATATGACTAAGAAAGGGCTGATTAAGAGGATTACAAAAGGATATTACACTTCCAGCGAGGACATTTCTTTGGCTGTTTTGTGCTTCCAGCCGGCATACTTGGGCCTGCAGGACGCATTGAGCTCTCACAATCTTTGGGAACAAGAAAGCATCCCAATCATCGTGACGCCGCGGAATGTCCGTTCAGGCATAAGGAAGATTCTTGATAGAAATGTCATGATTAGAAAAATTGGAAAGAAATATTTTTTCGGGATGGGCTATCATCAGCAGGGCAATATATCATTGCCATATTCAGACATAGAGAAAACATTTATTGATATGATTTATTTTAAAGAGCATTTGAGCGACGAAGCCATTAGGAACATTAAGCAAAAGTTGAATAGAAAAAAATTAGATTCTTACTTAAAGAGATACCCTCCGAGGTTTAGAAAGAAAGCGCTGAAGCTTGCTGAATGAAATCGTGTTTTTTCAATAACTTTAAATAAAACATCTTGTTTTATTATTTGATATGGTGACGTTCAAAAAGAGCAGTGTTGATGTTTTGGATTTTACGAAGCTGCAGAAGAAAGGCCTTTTGAAAGTGCCGGAGAGAAAAGCGGAGCAGAATGTTAGGGTAAATTCTCAAGGATATATTGATTTGGGAATTTCTAATTTGTCGAATACGACTTCGCCAGTACAAGAAAATACTCAGAGTTATTCGGGCTCTGAAGGTGGCAGCGGGGCAAGTGCATTGGGATTTTTAGATTCTTTGGCTTCTTCTGCATCTTCTTCGGGTTCATCAGTTTATTCTAGTCAAACGAGCGATTCTGTTGAGCTTCAGGGGTTGAAAAATAAGATAGAAGATTTGGAATATAAGATGAGGGTTTTGGAAGACAAGATTGCGAAGATTGAAGGTTCCGGGATTTAAAGAACGATTGTACCGGCTTCGCCAAATAGGACGCCTGTGCTTGAGGCGGCGTCTTGATTATTTACGACTTCGCTACGCTCAGAAAATATATAACCAACCCCCACCGTGCCGAGAAGAGTGAGTGTTTTATTATTTTATTGATTTTGTTATTTGTAATATATTTTTTGCAAGTCATGATAAGAATTAAATAACATATCTTCTTGAAGATTTTATGAAACTTGAAAAAGAAATGAGAGCTTACGCTTTGAAGAACGCAATTGAATATGGGAGCGCGGTTGTGGGGAAGGTCTTGCCGAAGTTGTTTAATCATGGACTTGATAAGAAAGAAATTGGGAAAATTATGCCTGAACTGAATAGGATAGTTAGTGAGGTAAACAAGCTTTCTGCTGCTCAAAGAGAAAAAGAGTACGAGGAGGTTAAGATGTTTGTTAAGGAACGAGAAATTGTTGAAAAGACGCTGCCCGAGTTGGAGAACGTTTCGGATAAGATGGTTTTCAGGCTGGCACCATATCCTTCAGGAGCGCTGCACATTGGAAATGCGAAGACGTATTTGTTGAATGCGCTTTATGCAGAGAAATATAACGCAAAAATATTGCTTGTGATGGATGACACGATTGGAAGCGAAGAAAAGCAGACGACTAAGGAATCTTATGGGCTGATTGAAGATGGATTTAAGTGGCTTGGAGTGAAGTACGAGAAACCAGTTTATTACAAGTCAGACAGGCTGGAAATTTATTACAAATATGCAGAAGATCTGATAAAGAAAGGGAAAGCATATGTTTGCTCTTGCTTGCAGGACGATTTCAAGAGTTTCAAGGAAAAAGAAAAAGATTGTCCTCACAGGAGGCAAAGTGTCAAGGTGGATTTGAAATTGTGGAAAGAAATGTTTAAGGCGAAAGAAGGTTCTTTGGCTTTGAGGATTAAGACTTCAATGCAGGACCCGAATCCGGCTTTTAGAGACAGAGTTTTGTTCAAGATTTCTGACAGAGAACATCCTCGCGTAGGAAAAAAATACAGAGTTTGGCCGACGCTTGAATTGAGCTGGGCGATAGACGACCATTTGCTTGGCATTACGCATATTTTGAGGGGAAATGATTTGGCTATGGAAACTGAAATGGAGAAATTCATTTGGGATATTTTTGGATGGAAGCATGCGACAGTAAATCACGCTGGGCTTGTGAGGATTGAAGGGATGGGTGCGAAAATTTCTAAGTCTAAATCGCAGAAAGAAGTAAAGTCTGGGGAGTTTACCGGGTGGGACGATCCAAGAACATGGAGCTTGCAGTCGTTAAAACGCAGGGGTTTCAGACCAGAAGCAATAAGGGAATTTGTAAAAGAAATTGGATTGAACAGGCAGGACATTACCATCCCTATAGATTCTTTGTATGCTATAAACAGAAAATTGATAGACAAGGAAGCGAACAGATATTTTTTTGTTTCTGAACCGAAGAAAATTAAGATTGAAGGCGTTAAAGAGAAGAGCGTCGTGGAAATGCCTTTGCATCCGGACGAACCTTCAAGAGGAGCTAGGAAATTGCATGCAGGAAATGAGTTTTTTGTTTCTGATAAGCTAGAAAAAAATACTTTTTACAGACTTATGCACTTATTTAATTTCAAAAATGAAAAGTTTGTATCGAAAGATGTTGATATGAAACTCAACGCGAAGATGATTCATTGGCTTCCCGCCGACGATAAAAACGTAAATGTAAAAGTTTTAATGGAAGATGGGGCGTGGGTGGCGGGGCTGGGAGAACCAGACTTGAAAAAAATTTCAAAAAAAGAGATTGTTCAGTTCGAAAGATTTGGATTTGTGATTCTCGACGATAAAACTCCGAATGAGTTTTTGTTTTGGTTTTTGCATAAATGATTTTTGGTGATTATAACAATAACGGGCCAGAAATAGCCAACCTTGATAATAACAAGGATAGTTAATGTATTGAAATTATTTGATATTTATCTTTTGGGAAGGTGCTTGAGAGAATTGTTTTTTGGATTAGTTTCGGGCGAGAGTTCGGTATTTGGAAAAATATTTTTTGGGAGTGTTTCGGGGTGGGCGGGTTTGGGAGATAAAATTGCCATCGGGTGGTGGGTTGGCGAAGCAAGCGTTTGGTGGGGAAGTTTTCAGAAATGAAAAAACGAAACATTTATATATCTGGCGGATTTAAATTGATTTATGTTGGACAAAAGAGGGTTGAGTAACATCGTTGCTACCGTTTTAATTATATTACTTGCTCTTGCTGCTGTTGCAATCGTCTGGGGATTTTTGAGGCCAACTTTTGAAAATGCTGCTTCTTCAACTACTCTAAGGTCGGCATGCCTTTCGATTGATTTGGAAGTTACAAAGTGCACGCTTAGTACTGCTAGCGGGGTTACGACTGCTACTGTTGCTTATAGATTAAATTCGGGCGATGCAGGGCTTATAAGTAATGTAATTGTTGTTGTGGAAGATGCGAATAGAGAAACCATTGTTAATGGTGGTGATAAACCTGGCAGTACTTTAGAGTCGAAAACTCTCCCGGTTGATGTAGGTTCAGCGGTTGGACCGTTTAGGGCAAAAGTAGCTGCTAATGTAACAGACGGCACAAATATTCAAGTATGTTCGGAATCAACTGCGGTTGTTTGCGGACAATAGGAAAATGAAAATGGAAAATAAAAAAGGATTGAGCGATATTGTTGCTACGGTTTTGATAGTTTTGCTGGCTTTGGCAGCTGTTGCAATTGTTTGGGGATTCTTGAGGCCGGTGTTTACTAATGCTGCTTCAACTACTAGTTTAAGGTCACAGTGCATTAGCGTTGATGTTCAGCCAACTGTTTGTAATTATAATGATAATACAGGTACTGGTACTATAGCTATTACTGCAAGAGTAAGAAACATGGCTGGAGAAGCAAGGTATATTACTGCTGTGGTAAATAACAAGGATGGCAGCACGTACACTAGCTGGACATACCCTGCTGTAGAACTGTTGGGCACGGATACATTTACTTATACAAATATGGGGGCTGCACTCGGTAATGGTGCTTTAACAGACTTTACTGTTGCAGGAGTCGTAACAGATGATGCTGGAAATAATCAAACTTGCCCTGGAACAACGATAGCTTGTACTGGTGTAGGATATCCTTAATTTTTTATTTGTGACGTCCTCCCCGCCCTGAAGGTTTGACTCTACGGAGTCAAATCTGCCTGCGGGCAGAGTGGGGCTTCCACGACGTCTAATCTTCTATTATCCAAACAGTTCCATGATGTCTGTCTTGATTTCTCACGTACTCGTTAACTCGCTCGACTTGCACAAATCCCAGCGACGCTGCAAATTTTCCCCGCCCCCACAAGTGATGCTTTGGATATCTAAGCTCCGCTTTTTCATGCACTTCGAAAAAAATCTTCGAAGAAATTCCTTTCAGATATTGCAGCGCCATCGATGGCGTCATGTTCATCGGGATCTTTGCAGTTCCCTGAATGTGCTCGGGCTGCACATTCAACTCAATCCACTGGATGCCATGCAGCGACGCTGCGCGGCGGATGCACGCCTCAACTAGTTTCCGATATTTCCATTTGCGAAACATCTTGTATCGATATTTCGTCACCCATTCAAACTCCCACATCGACACTCCGACGATGTGATTTCCTCTTTCGTATTTGTCCGCGAAATTTTCATAGCTCTCGCTAAACTGCATTTGTTGTTCCATTTTTCTCCACGCGAAGCGCGTTGTCGCGCTCCGCAAAGTTTTTATTTCGAGAAAGCTACAGCTACATTGACGTTTTCAGTGAGCTGCAGCAAGCTCACTTTTCATAATCATCTCAGAAATAAAGATTTAACTTGGGGCGACGCCCCATCTTAAAAGATGGAGATATCTTCTAATTTATAAGTTTTAATTATAGTTGGTTCTTGACTGTGTTCTTTATGAAAGTTATTATCCCGCACACCATCGACTAAAGGTGGGTGTTTTATTATATTTGATGATATTTAATGCCGATTTGCGCTAATAGATAGCCATGAATAATTATTCACTTTAAGTGAAAGAAGAAAAGAAGGATGGTGACTTGATTTGGGGCGATTTTGTTTGAGACATATGTTTGAGACATTCGATTGAGGAAAGGATTTTGTGCAATGCGAGTGAACAAAAATGGCCAATTTTGTGCAGTGGCATTGAGAAGATTGAGAAGATTTATAAACTTTGTTTTTGTTTCTTTATCATGTTCTCTGATGAGCAGATAAAGGAAATACTTGTAGGGCAGAGGGAAGCACTATTACGCAAGGCGTTTGGAGTAGAGAGAACTGTACTAAATGAAATCGAACATAAAATCAATCTTCCGCATGTTGTTGTATTAACAGGGCTTCGAAGAAGCGGAAAGTCAACAATTTTAAGGCAGTTGATACGAAAGAAGTATCAGGATGAAGATTTTTATTACATAAATTTTGAAGACGAACGATTATTTAATTTTCCCGCAAGCGAATTTAATAAGCTTTATGAGTCTCTTGTAAGCTTATTTGGCAAGAAGAAAGCATTCTTTTTGGATGAAATTCAAAATGTAGCGCACTTTGAGACGTTTGTGAGGAGATTTTATGAAGAGGGCTTTAAGTTTTTTATAACTGGCTCGAGCGCAACTTTATTGAGCAAGGAACTCGGCACTAAACTTACCGGAAGGCACGTTGATATTATTGTGAAGCCGTTTTCTTTCCGCGAGTTTTTAGAACTAAAAGGATTGAGGGTAGAAAGAAATGCAATCTATAGAACTGAATCAAAAGTTGAAATTAAGAAACTCTTTGACGAATACTTGATACAAGGGGGAATGCCTGAATATATTACTTATAAAGATTCTGAGCTTTTAACCAGGGTTTATGAAGACACTGTTTTGAAAGATATTGCAGTCAGGTATGGGATAAGCAACGTTTTGGTTTTAAGAAATTTGTATTCTGCGCTTCTGTCTAATTTTGCAAACAAGTTCAGCTATAATTCATTAAGAAGAATTACAGATATACGCAGCGCCAACACAATTAAAAAATTCATACAATATCTTGAAGACACCTATTTTGCCAAGACAATAGCAAAATTTGATTATTCTTTAAAAAAACAAATAGTTAATGACAAGAAATTATACGTGGCAGATAATGGTTTTGTCACGACACTTTCTAAAAAAGTTACAAAAGATTTGGGGTGGCTGCTCGAGAACTTGGTTTACAATTCTCTGGACAAGGAAGGGAGCGTCTTTTATTACTCGAATAAGTATGAATGTGATTTTATAGTGGTTAAAGATAAAACTGTTGCCAAGGCAATTCAGGTTTGCTATGATTTGAACGAGAATAACCGAGATCGAGAAATTTCAGGGCTGCAGGAAGCGATGGAAACACTCAATTTACCAGAAGGGCTTCTCTTGACTAATTCTTTGGAAGAGGAAATTAAACTGGGAAAGAAGAAGATACGAGTCTTGCCTGTCTGGAAATGGCTGCTTGCTGGAACATGAGCCTCTCAGAAATCTTTATTAACTTTCCTTATTTGTTAATGGTATTGAGGTGAAAATGACAGTAGATGTAAAAAATTTAATTGCGGCGATAAGCCCTGAAGTGTATTGCGATCCTGGTGTAAAGGACGAAGTTCAGGAGTTGGCGAAGAAAGAAGGGTACTTGAAAGCGGCTGAGAGAGCTAAACTTAAAGAAGCGGTATTCCAGGATGTTATTCATACGACGGCTACGAAGGGGGCTGTAAGCCGAATGGGCCTGAAGTCGCCGATTGAACAGCATACTCTTGTTTATGATGCATTTGCTCAGTCCCTTGAGCCGGTTTATTTCTGGATATTGGACTTTGTGAACAGCCTTTACGGCAAGGCAGACAAATTAGTTGATAACTTTGTTTCTTCTGCGGGAAGCGGGTTTTTTGCAGAAATGCAGGGCAGAGCGACGAGAATGCAGGAAGAAGCGATGAAGATGATGCAGACTGCGGGAGTTTTGACAAAGTCTATTATTCAAATTATTTATGACCTCAAGGAATTCAGAATGAGGCTGAGACAGTATGAAGAATTGCATTCTGGCGATTCAAGGGTTAAATCTGCTGCGAAGCTTTCTTTGAAACAGGTATGGATTGACAATGTGGACTTAAGGAGGGGAAACGCAAGCATAGCAGGATTAGCCCAGAATTTTGATTATGTTACTCTGAGAGATGCATTTTTTGTTGCGGATTCTTTGGAAGACGTTAAAAATCTGGACTTGAACGACAGAGTTAAGAGAATTCTTGAGCAGAAACTTTCAGAGTATCTTAGATGGGTTGAAGAATCTGAAAGGGAACTGAGCAAGAGATATGAAATCGAAAGAAGTTATTTGAGAAGCCAGGTAAATTCGTTGAAGCTTTATGCGCGATGGGCCAAACCTTATTTCAAAGCGGCGAAGCAGCTGGAACAGAATGCAGGATATGATGCGAACATAGTTAATTCCTTCAACACGGCTGTTTTTGAGCTGGTCTTATTGGCGCAAGGAAAGTATGACCCGAAAAGAGATGTTGGCTCCGGGGAACTGCCAAAGAGCGTGCTTTCGGAAAAACTTAGAAAATACATTGACATGACCTTGATTGAATTCAAGTTTAGAACAGTTCCGGACAGGTCTGACCAGAAAGGCGGTTATTCTTTCAGGGGAAGAGTTGAAGTTATTTTTACGGGCTTTGCTTTGAATGACGAGGAGCTTGACACATTGAAAGCGGAAGTGGAAAAAGATGATTTTGGGGATGTCTTTCAAATGATTGAAGGAGCCACGACAGAGAGCCTTGAACTTTTAAGAACTGACATTGAAGATTTTTTGAGCGATGCTAAGGAGATAACTTGGAAGAATCCTTCGAAAGACGAGAAAAAGAATGAAGACGATATAAATCCATTTTCTGCGCTGTTTTCTTTTGCGAAGAAAGAAGAAAAAGCCGAAATTTTGCCCGGGGCAATAAAGAAGGACAGTTTTTGGGAGAGCGTTGTGAGGTCACAGGCGATTCTCTTAGCGAAATTTAATTGTGCAAAACTTTATGATACTTACAAAAAGACGCACGATATGCCTGCATTTCCACCGACGATAAATCACCAATGATAAAATTTGAAATAGCTTGAATTTGCTGGCGAGCTTCGCTCGATTATATTTGCTTGATTCTAAAAATAGCCTAAATTATCCGGCTCGCTAATTGCAAATTTTTGACGTTGTTTTTTTACCCGCCCACCCGCCCGATGCACTGTTTGACCAGGAAAATATGATCTCGAACAGTGCCTAACGTCAAAAATTTGTTTGCTCGCAAATTATCAAAATGTGGTCTGAATCATGTCGTGGGACAGACTGTTAATGGGTTATTTAATATCTCGTTTGAATAATTATGATTTAAAATTATGATAATTTTAAATATCTGTTTGACTTATTTTTTCTATGAAAAAGAAGATGAAAATTAGGGAATTGAAAAGCAAGATAAAGATAATCAGGGAAATTAGAGGGGGGGCTGAAGGGGACAAGGAAATTGAAGGATTGACGGAAGGGGAGTTGCCTTTCAGTGAGTCTGAGGTGGACAGGGCTGCTGGAATTATTAATTTGCCGTCGAATTCAGGGGGTTCCGGGCGTGGCGGGCAAGTTGTTGATAGGCCTTCAGAACAGCCGCCGCGGGGCGAAGAAGCCGAAGAAATGACTGGGGTTCAGCTTTATGATACTGGTAGAAGCATGAACGGCGAGGCAGGAAGAATGCAATACAAGCCGGTGGAGACAATCGGGAGCGGCTCGAATCTGAGGGCGGCGGAAGTGGGGAGAGATTTTGCCATGGGACAGAAAGTTAGCGATTATCCCGAGGCGACGAGGATAGAATCTAATCTGAGGGCGGAAGATGAAAAGAAATATTCAACCGGGATGGAATCCGCTGGCGGGAAAGGAAAAGCAAAGAGATATGGGTGGGAAACGTAATAACGAAGCACAGTTTTTGACAAAGAGTTTTTTGTTTGCGTCTTGATTATCTTTTCGTTATCATTGGCGAAAATTGGACGCCCGACTTGGCTGTTGGCGTCTTAACAATTGGCAACTTCGCTTATTTCATTCGCTCGTTGCCACGCCACCAAAAATTATTATCCCAACCCAAAGCTGAATTGTGGATGGGCTTTTTGATAATAATAATTATTTGTTTTTTATTTAATTTAAAACGCAGCCTTTAAATAAACGTTTTTCTTATTCTACCGATGGTAAAAGGGGAATATTCGGTGAATTTTCATGCGGGAGCAGACTATGGGATGGACCCGAAGTATTCTGGCGAATTTTCTACAGGGCTTTTTCCAGACAGCCGTTATTCTACTGCAAATTTAGGCTTGCCTAGTGACCCAAGAACCGCGAATCAGATGAAAGCTATTTCGGACAAGCTCAACACTGGAGCGAAGACTATTGAAGTTTCAGGAGTCACTGCTGCTACTTGGGAGACAGTCCCTAATCCGCATTTAGAAGAGATTTATAGATTAAAGAAATTAGTTGGAACGGATTTGACTTTCCATGGGCCTTTGATTGAGCCGACGGGAGTTACAAGGAATGGATGGAATGAGTCGCATAGAGAAGGAGCGGAAAGACAGATGTGGCAGGCAGTTGAACGAGCGCATAAAATGGACCCAAAGGGAAATCTTTTGGTTACTTTTCATTCGAGCAATGGTTTGCCGAATCCGGAAACGAGAGTAATGGAAGAAGTTGTAAATCCAAATACCGGAAAGAAAGAGATGAAAGAAATAATAAAAGATTTTTGGGTTGTTTCAAACGACGGGCAGTTTCAGTCATTGCAGCTTACTCCGAACTATCTTAAAGAAGAAGGGGGGGAAATAGGAACTATTCAACAGCAGAAGGACACTATTCAGGCGGCGATTGAAAAACAGAATAAAGATGCGTGGTTTAATCAGCTGCAGGGAGTCAGTTTTCATGCTTATCAGGGACAGGGAATTGTTCAGGGAGTTTTCAAGGGGGATAAACTTAGCAATAGCTTAAAGGAAAAGACTGATGAAAAGCAATGGCTTGAGATTTATGGAAATTATCTGAAGGGAAGAGACAAGAAGGGAATAATAGAAAGTGTTGGCGATTCTGTTAAGGGTCCTGTTGAAGAGCAGCTTCAAAACCTTGCACACGGAGATATTTATCTGAGAGATGCTTATCAGGCGTTTCAGAGACTTTTCAATCAAGCTTATATTTCTGCGGAGAGGAACGGCTTGAAAGGAAAAGATGATTTGGAAAAACTTAAACAATTTAAGAAAGAAATAGCAGATGTTGTGCCGCATATTGAAGAGCCAAAAAATTTAATCGAATTTGGCGATACAATTGTCAGGGGAGTTAATGTACTTAGGTCGATTGAAGCGCCGAGCTCTTTGAAACCGTTAAGAGATTTTGGGATTGACAAATCCTCTGACACTTTTGCAAACATAGCATTTAATTCTTACAAGAAATTCAAGGATAGCGCGCCGATTGTCAGCGTCGAGAATCCGCCTGCTGGGAGCGGACTTGCCAGGGCGCAGGACTTAAGAGAAATAGTTGAAGCGTCAAGAAAAAAACTTCAAGAGAAACTGGTAAAGGAGCAACATTTTTCCGAAGGTGATGCGAAAAAGCAAGCAGAGAAACTTATAGGAGTGACTTGGGATGTTGGGCATATTAATATGATGAGAAAGTTTGGGTATGATGAGAAGCGGATTGCGAAAGAAGCGGAGACTGTGAGCGAGTTTGTGAACAAGATTCATCTTTCCGATAATTTCGGAATGGAGCATACTGAATTGCCGATGGGAATGGGGAATGTTGCAATGAAAGCGCAGTATGAAGCGCTTGGGAAATACAATAAGAAAATGGGGGAGATTAAACAGATTATTGAAACAGGAAACTGGTTTGGCCCGCAGGCGTTTGGAACTCAGACGCCTTTTGCGCAGACGCTGAAATCTTTTGGAAGCCCGATTTATTCAATGAAGATGGGCCCTTATTGGAACCAGGCATTCGCAGCATCTGGGGGATATTTCTATGGCTTGGGTAATATTCTGCCAGACAGGTATTTTTCTGAGTTTGGTAGTGGGTTTAGTGGGCTGCCTACGGAACTTGGCGGACAGACGGGGGGAAGGTCAAGAGTCGGCGGGACGCCGATGGAATGAATGCTTAGATAGTAGGACGGATAAGTTAATGCGCGAATGTAAGATATTAAATTATGTTACTGTCTCCTCAAACCGTCTTGTGATGATAATGTTGGCGGGAGAGTTGGAGATTTATTTTATAAAATCTGCGAGTGGGAACCTTTAAAAATAATATATACTTGATTTAAGTGGTAAAAGAGCGTAATAAAAGAAGATGGTGAAAAAGAAAAAAGTGGAGCGAGAAATTTCTGTTAAACCTGTGCGAAAAATAAAAAAAGTTAAATCTGAGAAAAAAGTTGTTTCTGCCGAGGCGAAACAGCTGCAAATTCCAGAAAGGACTTTGGTTACTGAGAAAGATATTGCAATGGATTTTGCGGAAAAAGTTCAGAAGAAATTTGACAGAGTTGTAAGAGCTTCGATACTTTTCGGGAGCCAGGCGAAGGACGAAGGGGTTCAAGGTTCGGATATAGACATTATATTGATTGTCGATGATGCTGCGATAGAATGGGATTTGGAATTGGTGGCGTGGTATAGGGAAGAATTAGTGAAACTGATAGAAAGGCAGAAATATGCTGCCGAGCTGCATGTTAATACTGTTAAATTGACGACGTGGTGGGAAGATATGCTTAACGGGGACCCTGTTCTAATAAATATTCTGAGATATGGCGAGGCTTTGATTGATTATGGGGGCTTTTTCAATCCGTTGAAAGCTTTGCTGCTTAAGGGAAAAGTCAGGTCGACTCCTGAGGCTGTGAATGCAGCTTTGCAGAGAGCGCCGATGCATCTTGCACGGAGCAAGCTTTCCGAGATGAGTGCAATCGAAGGCATTTATTGGGCGATGGTTGATTCTGCCCAGGCGGCGCTGATGACTGCAGGGAAGATACCTCCTTCTCCGGAACACATTCCAGAAATGCTAAAAGATGTTTTTGTTGATGCGGGAATACTTAGGATGAATTATGTTCGGAGCATGAATGAGCTTTACGCATTGCACAAAGCAATAGCTCACAGACAAATTTCCAACTTGAAAGGAAATGAAATTGACGGATGGCAAGAAATTGCTGAAAACTTTTTGGGCGAGATGACAAGGATAATTACAACTTTGCTTGATGCGAGAGAGCAGAAGTAATTTTTTGAAAAAATAGCTTAAATTTTCAGAAACATTAATATAATAAACTGGAGTAACACGAAGTAACTTGATGTGTCTGAAGTGGGCTCTTTAGTTTTTATAATTAATTTTGGCTTGTTAAATTCTTAATAGAAATTTCCATTACTGCGATGGGCATTTTGATTCCCCAGCTCCTTAGAGTTTCAGGATGAACTTCTCCGAGGTATCCAACTTTTTTGCCGTTGATTTTTATAGATGCTGTTCTTCCTTCGATTAATTGGGGGTGGTCTAATTCTTCCAAGGAATATTCGGTTCCGAGATTTTTTGCCAGGTAGTTCAAGATTTGTTTTATTTTCGTGAAATTTCCTGGACAGGTTATTACACAGAGATTTTCTTTTTCTTCTACTCCGGTTTCCGATTTTCCTTTTTTGTCTAGTGAGAATACAACGCCTGTTTCGAATATTTCCTGGGGGTATTCGTTGTCTTTGTTTTCTGATAAGATTCGCAGACCTGGAATGAGCAGATTAGGCCGGAGATATTTGTATTCGGTTTTTGAGTTTTCTGTTTCGATTGTTTCCTGCAAATTGCTCAGCTCTGCCTCTTCTTTTTTGATTAAATGATATGTTGAAATTTCCATAAGACCAAGACCGACAAGCAATTCTGAAATCTCTGTTTTTAGTTTAGTCTCGAAAGATTCTTCTCCGACCGTTGAGACGTTTGGAAGTTGTGGAGTTATTTTGTCGTAACCATAAGCGATTGCAACGTCTTCTATTAAGTCAACTTCGTGCAGAATGTCAGTTCTCCACGGCGGAATGGTTACGGTTTTGTTTTTGAAATCGTAGCCCATTTTTGGCAGTAACTTTTCAAGGTCTTTTTCTTTCAAGTCAAGTCCAAGAAGATTGTTCACTTTTTCAAGGGAAAGTTTCATTTTTTCTGGAGATAAATCCGGAGTCACTATCTTCTTGTTTCCATAATCAAGAGTCATTTGGAAGATTTTTCCGCCCATGTCTGCTAGAGTTGTTACAATTATGTTCAATGTTTTTTGCAGAACGTCTAAGTTAAATCCAGAACATTCGATGAAGACTTCTGTTGTGTCTAAGGTTATCTTTCCTGTTTCGTGGCTGTTGATAATCGGAGGCATTGATAAAACACGACTTTTTGCGTCGACGAAAATTGGAAAGGTTTCTTTGCCTTCGAGCAAGTGGGCGTAATCTTTTCCAGTTGGATGACTTGAGAGAATTTGAAGACCGTCCATTTCTCTGTCCATTTCCAAGGGGGTGAATTTTATTTGCTTCGGGTCTCTCGCTTCGTAAGTTATTGGCAATGAAATTTTTTCCAAAGGATAAATTCCTATGGCTAATTTTTTTCTGTTTCTTCCGATTGTTGAGTGAAGTTTTTCCTGAAGGTCAATTATTTCTTTTATCTTTTCATCGTTGAATTTTAAGTTCTTTACAATTGCACAGGCGGTGAATGGTCTGACTAATTTTACTGAAGGAGAGATTTTGACTGTGTAACCTTCCTCTGGTTTCTGGACCTTGTATTTCTTAAGGCCAGTTTCTTTTCCAAGGAATGCCTTGAATCCTCTTAGAAAGCCCTGCATTGAAAGCATGTCTGGGCGGTTCGGGAAGATTTCAATTTCAATTTCATCTTCGGTTATTCTTTCTAATGGAGTTCCGAACAAGGAGATTTTTTCTTCAGTTTCTTTTGTGACTTTTGCTCCGAGGAGAGATTCAAATTCTTTGCGGTTGAAGATTAGGTTACTCATTTTAGCTTAACTCCTTCGATTTTGTTGCTTAACGATTTCTCGAGATTAATGCCAAAATGATCTGCCAAATTAAATAATAAAATAAGACAATCTGATATTTCTTCAGCTGCATTTGTTACATTTATCTCTTTCTTCTTTAATTTTTCGTTCATTAATTGTTTTGCTAGTTCTCCGAATTCTTCTATCAAATGAATCATTAAAATATCTTCAGTTTTTTCTATGCCAATTTTTTCACATCTAAAATTAACTGCTTCAATTGCTCTTTCTTGAATTTCATTAATTTCCATGGTTATATCAGCACTTTTTTGTTCCTGAGGTCTTTGAGATCGTTTTCGTAAATCTTTCTGATGTCATTCATGTTGTGAGCGAGAAGCATCAACCTGTCGAATCCTGGGCCCCAGGCGAGAACAGGAATTGGTTCTCCTAGGAGGGGCTCTGTAACTTCGGGACGAAAAATTCCCGCCGCGAGAACTTCTACCCATTCTTTTCTGCCTTCGTGCCAAACTGCGCCTTCAACGCTCGGCTCTGTGTATGGAAAATAAGCCGGCTGAATTCTTATTTTTGTGAAGCCCATTTTTTTGGCGAACTCCTGCAGGTAACCAAGAAGGTTTCTGAAATTTGCGTTTTTGTCTACGACAATTCCTTCCGTCTGGTTGAATTCGAATCCGTGGGACCAATCGATTGTTTCGTTTCTGAAACACTTTCCGATTGCAAAAAATTTTGCAGGAAGGTCTTTTTTTATGTCGAGTGAAGCTAATGTTTTTGCAGACAAACAAGTTGTATGAGTTCTCAAGACAATCTTTTTTGCTTCATTTTCGTCCCAAACATACTGCCAGCCCTTAGAACCGGAACTGCCTTTTTCATGGGACTGTTTTACTTTGGATACGAGCTTGTTTTCGGGAAGCTGGCCTTTAAGGTCTTTAATGAAAAATGTGTCATGGAGTTCTCTTACCGGATGGTCCTGTGCGGTAAAAAGCGCGTCGAAATTCCAGAATGAAGTCTGAGTATAAGTTGAGCGCATTTCTTTGAATCCCATGTCAAGCCAGATTCTTCTTCCTTTTTCAATCGTCTTGTTCACGAAATGTTTTTTTCCGCCATACAAAACCGGAACTTCCGAATTGACATCGTATCTCCTGAACTTTTTCCCTCTCTTCCATGTCTTAATTATTTCTGAGGTTACTTCTTCTATTGAATCTGAAGAAATTTCTTTTCCGGCAATCTTTTTCCCCAATTCCGTGAGCGTGAAAGTAACTACACTTCTTTCCTGAATTTCGATTATGTCTTTTCTTTTCTTTAAGTTCTGAAGCGCCAGCTGATGTTCTGGCTGCAGGGACGATTCTTCTACAGGCAAGAGCTCGAGCAGCTGCTCTTCAAGAGATTTTTTTGTTATTTCTTCTTTTGAAGCTGTCAACATAATTTTTCCGTTTTTCAATTCAATCATAGCCTTGCTCTTGAGGACGCCAAGTGAAACTTTGAATTCGTTGTCTGTGAGTTTGGATGCTTTTTCTGCTTCTTCCAGGTGAATCGCTTTTTTGTTTTCTATGAGAGTAAGAAGGTTTCTTTCGGGAAGGTGATTTTTTTTGTAGTAAATTCCGTTAGTTCCTAATTCTATAATTCTTGCTTTTTCGATTGAGATTTTTAAGAGGCCTTTTGCTTCGAGAAATTTTAATGCGCGAAGAAGAGAAGTGTCGTCAAGGCCAGTTTTCTCTTTTATTTTTTCAATTGGAAGGTTGAGGAACGGAACTATTTTCCTTTCTAATGGGGAAAGTTTTTCAACGACTTCTTGAACTGATTCCATTGTAAACCAAAGTTGAAGGGGGTTAAAAATGTTATTGATAACTTTTTAATTAGGTTTCGAGGATGGGCTATTGACAATTCTAAATAGCTTAAGTTTTCAGAGATTAATTAAAATAATAATTAACGGGAGTTGGTGGATATAGCTCGAGAAGGAGGGTTTAATCTATCGCTTCTTTCGCCTGCTGTGTGCTTGCGCCGAGGGAGATTAAGAAGTCGAAAGCATTCTTTCTGTTTTTGAAATTTAATAGTTTGATTTTCGTTTTGGCTTTCCTGCAGACTTTTATGTTTTGGATTATTCTGGCGAGTCTTATTGCTTTTAGTTTTTTGTCTTTGACGGAAGTTAATGATTTGATGTCTATTCCAATTGCGACGTTATTTTTTGTCGCGAGTTTTGCCATGATATGGTTGAAGTCGGAACTTAATTGTTTTAGCCGGTCTCTTTCTGGAGAGTTTTCAGGAGATAAAAGAATGTTGAACTTTCCGTATTCAAGCATTTTTCTGTCGAATTCTGGATTTTGGGATTGGACGATGACAGGTTTCTCTTTTGATTCACGAATAAGTTTTCTTGCGAGGTCTGGGTTTGATGTGTTTATTAAATTCATTTCGATTTCTCCAAGGGTGAGTTGATGAAGTCCTGTCTTGTGATTTGGCCGTATTCAGAAACTGTTTTCAACAATTCATTGCTTCTGGAAAAAGAGCTTTCTCTTCTCTTCGAATAATATGTATAGAGGAAAATCTTTATCCCTATTTGTTTTGGTTTTTTAACGACAGGAACAAAGTCGCTATCATTTGCTATTAGCAGGATTTTTTTTATGTCTTTGTATTCTATCGGTACTGACATTAAATCTATGATGGCTAATGCGTCAACTCCTCTTTGTTTGTATATAAAATTTCCGTCGATTTTTAATCTTTGGCATCTGCCTTCCCTTATTGAAATAATTTGGCTTTTAGACAGTTGATTCTTAAAGCTTTCATATTTTTTGTACTTCTCTGCTTCTGTCTTGGTAGGGTTGTCGCTTTGGAATGGCGGAGCAGTATAATAATAAATGTGCTCGCAGGCCAATTTCTGTTTTGCTGCTAAATTCTTAGAAAAAGATATTATATCATAATTAAGGTATTTGCCGCTGCCAAAATATCTGCTCAATTTAGACAAAAACCCAGCATCGATAAGAACAACAGTTTTTTCCATTATGAACTCCGAGCAGACTGCATAGAATAAAGAAAGCAATCATCCGGCAACTCTTTCGAATCACCGGGGCGTATGTTATTATATTCAGTGCTAAGACGTTTATAAATTTTTTGTTCTGCCTTCTGGAGACTCAAAGGAATTATCATGCGTAAATCAAGCAGAATGCGTTTTTATACGTTGTGAACAACAGATTTATAATGGTGCTTTGGAGATAACCTCTCATGAACAAAACGCTCAAAACGCAAAGTGGAAGTGAAAGAGCCCCGAGATTGATTGACGATATGTTTCATGGCGGGACAGAAGGACATATTTACATCGTTCCAGGCAGAGCTGTAGCACATGAATGCACTTCTTCGAGGGTAACCGGCGGGCTTCCAGGAAGGCCATACAAGATTGCAAATTACAGTGGAATCGGGAGAAGCATTCATATTCATGTGAAGTTTTTGGACAAAGTTCTTCCGGGAAGCAAACCTTTTGACCTTGCTACCAGAATGAATGATTACAGAGCAACAGAAGAAGAACTCGAAAAGTTTGGCTTAACTGAAGATTAAAGTTCCCTTGAACGTTTTGCCTTTCAGGATATTCTCCAATTGAACTAAGTCCGGGCCGATGAGGTAAGTTCTTATCTTGTTCTTCTTTATTATCATCGAAGCTTTTTGGTCGAGGACGAAATTTTGGCCGGGTTGGTATTTAATTTTCAGAGCCATTTTTTCGAACTCTTTCCAGGAAATTGATTTGATGAATTTCGCGTCTTTGTGTTTCTTAGGATCTTTGTCGAAAAGGCCTTGGACGTTTGTCATATTTATGAAATCTGTCTTAAGAAAATTTGAGAGTTTTGCGGCTGTTGAGTCTGAAGTTGAATTTGTCTCGAAACGCAGGGCGCCGCAAATGACAACAGAGTTTTTTCCTAATGAAGATTTTACTTGTTTGATTGTCAAAGGAAGAATGTCATTTGCTTCCTTTTTTGTGAACATTTGCATGATGAACTGCGCGTTCATTCTTGTTGCGCGGATTCCTGCTTCTGCAAGTTCTTTTTTGGACTTCCCTTGCTTTTTCAAAGTAGAAATATATTTTCTGGCTATGACTCCTCCTCCGCAAACGACTATAAATTTGTATTTAGAGTAATACTTTCTCAAGGTTTTGACGAATTTAATGAGAAATGGGGCGTTCATTTTCTCTGGAACAATCAGAGAACCGCCTAAGGAAATCACCATTGTCTTTTTCATCTTCCTAATTGGAAATGGGGATTATTAAATTTGGCGATTAGACAATAATCTGACCAAAAAATGGCCAAGTTGTTAATAATAACTACAATAATTAATAATAAACCTCTTGTCAATCATTACCTGCAACTAGAAATTATTATTTATGGGCATTTCAAAGATTATAATCATAAAAAATTCAGAGAGTTAGTTCGAAATTAGCTAATCGCCTTAAATTTTACTACTCTTGCGGATGAAAATAACTATGTTCTAGAGGATAATAATGGTTTATAAGCCCTGAGGTAATCGAAATAATATGATGCGTCAAAGAGATTTAAGACAATATGACCCGAACCAACTGGCTCAAACATTTGCAGAATGGGCTAGAGGCAATGACGAGTTTTCCCCATTAAAAGGCAGGCGTCTTCTCCCAACCGGTCCAGATTATCTTGAAGTTGCCGGGGGAAATGTTCTTATGCGCGTTATGTCTCATACTCAACTATTTCAGTTTCAAAGAGACAATTTTCAAAGGACGGGAATATCGGTTGTTTCTGTGGATGCTGACGCTAATGTTCCTGATTTTATAATGGCTTTAAACCAACAACGAGAAAAATTATCTCCATCGCAACTTCATAAATTTGATGAAATGTTTGCAACTTCCAGGTATTCATTTGGACAGGAAACCTTTGGCAAGGACCAATATTGCGGTGTCAAAATTGGTACGCGAATAAAAAGACTTCCAGAATATCCGCAGAGAATTTTCGGGCTATTTGAACAGTCAGTGGCGCGCCCGGCTCGTGGCATTTTGTACAGTCTGACGAAAGCACGCCTAAGAAAGATTTAATAAATCTTATTTAAAAATTTCTCCGTTTTCCTGGGACCACCAATGAAGGTCTAGTTCGTCTGCTGGAATTCTCATTCTGTCTGCGAATGAAAGGAAAATTTGCTCGACTTCAAGATAATGTTTTGGAGACTTTACTCTTGCGTTGTTGATAAGGTTGAGATTTTGGAGGTTTCTAAGAATGTGACGGTCGAGAATTGCGATTTTGTTGTTTGAGAGACCGATGTTTCTAAGGAAGTGCGAAGCCTCTTTCAAACCATAGCCATTGACTTGTTTCGCGATGACGTTTCTTAACGCTAAAGTGTTTTTGCTTGAGAGAAGAGGTTTTACTTCTTTCCAGGTTTTTTCTGCTTCGAGAATTCTTTTTGCTTTTGTATTATGGAAACGAGTTTTTGTTGAAAGGATTTTGGAGATTTGTTTTTCTGAAGGATTTTTTAACTGCGAGATTTCTTCTACAGCCTGCCAGCATCTTTGGGCGCTGCTTTGAGGAGTCAGAAGACAGAACATAAACTCCTGGAATTTTTGCTTTTCGCTTAAGGATTTGAATTGTTCGAGACGAGACTTTATTTGCTGGGATTTTGACATTTTTATGTTTGACTAGCAAAGTTTAAAAAGGGTTTGCTTTATAATATTTTATGGACAATAGACTAAACAATGCGCTAACACATCAAGAGGATAATACTTCTATGGTTAGGGAACCTAGACAAGGCACTTTATGGTATAACCCCCGCGATGGAACTGTTTATGGTGTTAATGATGGCAGGCCGGCCGGATGTAGTAATGATGTACAGACAGCTCATGTGTTGTTTGATAGTTTCGGGGCTTTGCCAGAGCTTGCTCGTCCAGAATCTGTAGAAATGACAGTTTCGTTGCAGAAAGCTCTTGAACAAATAAGAAAATATAGAGAAGGCTTCGAAAATAGGCATAAGGGAAGAAGATAATTAAAATCTCTGAAATGGATTTCTTTTTTGGATTACGAAACGTGTGCCGACGAAATCGGACATGACGGCTGTCACGATAAGGTCCTGGACTGCCGCCCTGAAAACTCCAGGAGTTATTGGGATGCGGGTTTGCTCCGAAATGTTGTGCATTACAGAATTAATTTCTTCAGGAGTCAGAGCCAGCGCGGAGGTTTGAATTGAGCCGCTGCGGTTGACTAAAAGATTTTTATAGGGACCTGGACACTCGATGCTGAACACGGAAGGGTCTGTTAAGATGCCCGCAAGTTTTCCCAGATTAACTGTTTCTATTTTCTGGCCGGGCTTGAATTTTGTCGGCTGGTAACTTGGCTGAGGCAGTGGAATTGGGTTGTATCTTGGAAGATTTAACTGACTGAATGAAGGATGCATTCGCGGCTCGGCGAGATTAAACTTTTGCTGGAAATGATGTATTTCTTGAGGCGATGGTGAAGTTAATTGAGAGATTTGCGGCTTTTGAAGCAAGGGCATTGCGGGCGCAGGACTTGGCTCTTTTTTCTCTCCGGTTTTTTCTTTTTCCAATTCTTCTTTAAGTTCCGCATCTTTCTTTTGGTCGTAGGAATTGATAATCATGGCTCTGACAAACATCTCTAAGACATGTTCTCTCAGCATGTGCCTTTCTTCAGGCATTTGATCTGTTTCAGGCATTTTAGAATCTAGGCAACGGTCTCGAACGTGAATTCATCGACGGAGTAAACTCTTCGTCAGGTTTTTTTTCAGGAGCAGCTTTGCCAGGCGCAGAATATAACCTTTCTTTTAGCCTTTCTTCCATTAACGTTAATCCTTTCGCAAGAGTTTTGTTCTGGTCTAAAAGTTTGTCAATTTTGTCGAGGAATTCTTTGTCTTTAGTGAACTGGTCGTTTGCCGGGACGTTCTTGGCGAAGTTTCTTGCTGTTACTTCAAACAATGCAAGAAGGTTTGAAATTTCAGACGCTAAGTGCGAAAATTTTTCTGACAAGTCTGTTTGGACTTTTTGCAACTCGACTAGATTTTTCAGGATAGCATGCTCTATTTCTTTATCTACAACGGTTTTTCTTTTTGGTGAATCGCCCGTTTCTGCTGTAGAACTAGTTTTATGCTTCCTCTTTTTCGACATGTAAGAGTCAGGAGTTGGGAATTTATAAATGTTTTTAAGTGGGTGTTGCGTGTTTTTTGCATGAAAGCTTTGTCTTTGAAACAACCATTTGCAGAATTAATTTTGCAGGGAAAGAAAGTTATTGAGCTAAGAAAATGGAACACAAGGTTCAGAGGAGAATTTCTGATTCATGCTTCTAAGGTTTCTGACGTGGATGCGATGAAACGGTTTGGTTTTTCTGAATTGCCCGCCGGTAAAATTGTTGGAAAAGCATTTTTGAAGGACGTAAAAAAATATGAAAGCGAAGAGGATTTTTTGAAAGACAATGATAAGCATCTGGCTTCTCGCGAATGGGGAAATTATGGTTTTGTCTTGTCTGATGTAGCGAGAGTTGAAGAAATTTCCTGCAAGGGAAAGCTTAATTTCTGGGATTTTGACGGAGAAGTAAAGCTTAAAAGATGAAGTTATCTGAGAAGGTAATTGGGTGCGTGGTTCAACGGTAGAATATTCGGCTCCAGCCCGAAAGACGGGGGTTCAATTCCCTCCGCGCCCACTTCGGGAATTGAACTTATTGGGTCGAAGGGTTATATGATGAAAAATAATCAGATATTTTGGTGGACAATAATCTTTGGAATTATATTTTTAATTATGGGAATTTTATTGTTTGCGATTAATACAGTTCCAAGGTGGTTCTCGATTCCGCTGGGGCTGGCAGGATTAATATTAATAATTCTTGCTTCGATTATTCGTTTTGGATAATTAATTTTCTAACAAACCTTTTTTGTAATGGTTTCCTCGCCAAGTTATAAAATTTACACAACAGTCTGCGTGACGTCAAAGTTTATTGTTTTGCCTTCGACTGATTCGGCTGGCGGTTTCTTGTTTGTATTTGTGTCTGTGCCTGTTGATGGAGGTTCTGAGGCGCTACTTTCGCCACCACCGCCACCTCCGCCACCTCCGCTTCCTCCCCCGCCGCCTCCGCTTCCTCCCCCGCCGCCTCCGCCCCCACTCTTTTTCTTTGTGACTGAAGAATTTGTTTGATTCAAGATGGGAGTTTTATTCTCAATTTCTAAACTTAGGGGCTGAATGTTAACGGCTGCAGATGACAAAGTTGAATCATTGGTTAAGGAAATGTTGGTGTTGTTGGAGAATTTTGGTTCGAGATTTGAATCTGAGAAAGAGAAGACGAAGAAAGCTGCGGTCACTAATACAATTAAGGAGACTGCTAGCACAACTCTTTTTTTCACCCCTCTTTCCATGGCTTTCTTTGAAGTAGGTTCTTTTTATATATTTTGTAAATAGAAAAGATATTTTGAAATGAGATTAAAGGTTAAGTTTTTAAAATATGATAATGTTGATAATTTATGAAGAGCATATTTGGCTTTTTAATTTTGCTTGCTACAGGGTATATAATTGGAACTATTGCCAGGTATAACTTTATCGAAGGAATTTTGCTTCTTATTATTGGTTTTGGTGTTTTAATTTGGACATTTTATAAGAAGAAGGGATGGTTTTACGGAGATGCAACGGTGTTTTTGTTAGTTTTGTTTCTTCTCGCAAAATTGATTGGTTTTAATCTCGGTGTTCTGAATGTTATAAGTTTTAGGGAGGATCGTATTAGTGGATATATTCTAATTTTCTTAATGATTGTTGCAATACTATCTTTAACTTTACAATTAATAAGAACTAAAAACAAAAAGTAACTACTGCCGTTGGTTTGTCTTTATCTTTTTGATTATGGGCTTGAAAAATTATCTCTTCTGAATAACATGCTCGCACTTGCTGCATTTCCACTTTTCGAAAACGTCTTCTTTGTATGAGAAAGGTAATAGAACGCCCTCCTCGCACATCGGACATTTTGGAAAAATGCCGTTGCAACAGCACCCGCACTCGCATTTATTTTCTTCCATGATTATTTCAAGAAACTGGGGGTTTTAAGTTTTTGTATGCAAACGTTTAAAATGTCTAAATTAACGAAATTATTATGATACAAGGACTTACGGTACACAAGCACGGATTGCTTAGAGTAATCGCGGGCATTCCAACGGAGGACGCATTTGCTAGCTGGGAAGAGGGAAATTTAAGAGCAATGTCTGTTGCTGACGGGATTACTAGGGATTGCATGAACGGAAAGCCCTTGACAAGGGATTGGATGGGGCTGGTGAATGCTAGACTTTTTTATCCGAGAAATCCAAATCCCGCTCAGGCTGCAGCCAATATTTTTGTTGAATCTTCGCTGGAAGCTTTGAAGAGCACTATACCAATAGATGAAACGGCAGTTAAATTGGGTTTTAATTATGCAAATTTGAGAATACGGGAATGGCAAAGAAAGTATATACGTAAGGTTGATTATCTCGCGAACGATTTTCCTGGTTGTGTTGCAGCTCTGGGAATTGTTGATAATAGGCGCGGAGCATTCTGTTGGGGACAGATTTGCGACGCAGGAGTAGCTTTGCTTGATGAAAAAGGAAATTTGGTAATGATGACCGAGAACGATGGGCCGGAAAAACACGATGCATATATTTGGAATACTGATTTAATGAAAGGGCTGAATTGGAAAGATAATAGGGCGAGAGTCAATGTTAGAAAAGTTTTCAGAAATAATCCTCACGATGAATTCCACAGTGGGCATACTTTCGGAGTTTTAACTGGGGAAGAAGAAGCATTGGAATATGTGCGAACTGGCGTGCAGGATTTTAGACCAGGCTATGTCGCGATGGCCTACACTGACGGATTGGAGCATGTTCTATTCGATAGAAGAGATATTCGAGGCAATGTTGTGGATGCTGTGAGGGCAAGAAATTGGGGGGGATTCAGGAAAGCTTGTAAGCAAGGTGTAGAGACAGAAGGAACTGTTGTTTATGCGACAGGGGATTAATAAATTACAGTCATTAGATTATATGGCTCGCTACGCTCTGCTCGCAGCCACGCTCGAAGTTTGCTGATTATTTGCACTCGCGTAACATGCTCGCTAGAAATTAATAAACCAACTTCTGACAATCTTATGAGCAAGGCATTATTTTTTAGTTTGCATTTGCTTTGTTTACTTGGGTTAATGTTCTACACATTATTTCAATTTCTGTTAAACCATTAAAACATGTCCCTATATCATCTGTGACTACAGGGACTCTGTAATCTCTTGTATACTTTTCTACTACTCGCCTGCCTGTTGCTGTTATTAAGTCATAAGCTCTTTGCATCGGGATTTCTCCGCATGATTCGTCAGAGCCCCATAACATGATACTGTTTCTTGCCATTTTGTTTTGTAAGAACCTTGAGTTTTTATTTATTTGCATAATTTACAGTTTCTTTAAAACATTAATTTCGTCGAAGGAGACTGAAGAGCCTTTGTATTTTGTTGCGTAGAGCGCGGCTTCGAGGGCTTTGGGGTCTTTGAGATGAAGGACGCCTTTCTTGTAAGCGACGTAAACTAATTCTGTTGAACGAATGAACCTGAACTTTTTAAATTCTTGGAAGTTGTTTTTCTCGAGTTGAACTGGAAAGTGAAGGCGGTCGGACATTAACTTTTGGAGATTTTCTGGTTTTTCTGCGAGGATTCTTGTTGTGCGCTCGTCTATTGCAATCATGTTCTCAACTCCTTTTTCAGAAAGTTTCTTGCTTAGCGCGAGGCAGGACATTTCCGCGTCGCTGACAATCTCTATCCATTTGCCTCTTGCTTCGACCATGTGGTTTGCGATTTCTTTTAACTCTGTTGTTGTGAGGTTGATTGATTCGTTTGAAATGTTGAATGATAAGGGCATTTGTAGAATTTCTGAATTAATCATTTCTTTAATTCTCAAGGCTCCGAGTTCAAATCTGGGAACGTTTGAAGGGCGGTCAACTGTTTCAGATTTCACTTGCGAAGTAATCAGGAATTTTATATTTGTGATTTTCTTTAGTTCTTCAAGGATGTAAAGAAGCCCGTTCATGCTAAGATTTATTAGCGTTCCTGAGTCGAAGATTAGAACTCTTTGCGGAAGTTTTGGTTTCTGAATTTGCGGGATGAATTTTATTATTTGCTCGGGATGAGAGATTGCTTGCTTTGCTGGGACGAATGTTATTATTTGTTCTGGGCGAGAAAAAGTTGATGATTGAGGAGTCATTTTAGATTTACCTCTTTTTCCAATGGCGCAGAATCAAAGTCTTGTCTTGGGAGCAAAACGTACTTATGAACCGATTTTATCAGCTCGTTACTTCTTGAGAATTTAGCATCTCTTTTTTTCTCGTAATAAGTATACAATATTGTTCTAATTCCCTCCCCTGCTATGTTTTCAATTACAGGAACAAAATCTGAATTGGTCGCAATAAGAATAATCTTTTTAACATCTGGATATTTTACGGGAATATTTGTTAAGTCCATTGCTAGAAAAACATCGACTGCCTTTTGCTTATATTCGAATTTATCGTCAATTTTTAATCTCTGGCACCTTCCTTCTCGGATAGTTACCCCCCTTTTTTTCAGTTTCTTGACAAAACTATCGTAGCCTTCTTTTTTTGATTCTTCTTCTTTTGTAGGAGCGTCGCTTTGAAACGGGGGGGCGGTGTAATAGAATATCTGCAGGCATTCTCCGTTCTCTTTCTCAGCTAAAAGCTTTGCAAATTTTATTACATCGTAAATTAGATATTTTCCTTTTCCAAAATGTTTACTCAACTTTGATACGAATGCCGCGTCAATAAATACTAACAAATTGTTTGTGACGTACTCTTTAGAATAAAAGGACTCATCCGGCGACCCATTTCGATCACCGGGGAGCATGTTATTATTTTTAATCGTCTGGGATTTATAAACTTTTTGGAAAGTCATTTTAATTTGAACTCCTTGTAGACTTTCCTCTGGCCATTACTCTTTTTTAAAATTGTAATATTGTCGAAATAAAAGCTGAAATAGGGTTTTTGTGACGGATTCAGATAATTTAATATATTTGTAAAATTTTTCTTTTTTCCATTGGATATAGTTATGTGTGGAACAAATCTTTTATCGTATTTATTGCCTTTAGTCTTAAGTTCACCAAGCAGTTTTCTTTGAATAGCTTTTATTTTCTTTGGGTTCTTTACTTTTAGATAAATGACCTTCTCTTCGAAATTTCCAAATCCATCGATTTCAATTTTGAATTTTTGATTTTGGCTGGCTAAGCGTTTAATTATTTCTTCCATTTCTTTAATGTCTTTAACTTCGTATGGAAATTTTAGAGTAATGTGAGAAGGTATCTTCTTGTTTAAGACTTTTTTTTCATTAAATTTTATACCAACTGTTTTTACTAATTTTTTGTGATAAGAAGCAGGTCTTCCCCTTACCAAATTAACTATTGCAATATTCATGAAAAGAACTCCATGGCCATTTTGGCTCGGGATTTGACGTCGAGAGTTTGGCTTTGCCTGATGTCTGCGAGGTCTTTGCCCCCGATGTAATCTGAAAGTTCCCATTGAGTTATGCCCAGGAGTTTTGCGGTTTGCTCTAGGGAGACGCCGTGCTCGTAAATCCGCGAGGCCTTGTTGATGGATGCTTTTTTCAAGACGTCCATAATGTACGGCTTTAGAGCAATTGATTGCGATTCAATAGACTGGCGAGCTTTGTCGATATATTTTTCGTAAGCTTCTCCTTTTTCATCTTTCAGAGCTTTGATTGCGAGGTCTAAAATAGAATTGAATTTTTTTACAAACTTGTCCCAGGAAGAAATTTTTCTGTAGTCTTCTCTTTCGACTAATTTGGAGAGCGTGTAAATAATTACTGCGATTGTTATGCTTGCCGAATCTTGGTGAGATGAAGCGGTGTTTATTGTTTTGTTTGAAAGCTCTTTAAGCTGGAAGATGTCTTTGCCTGACAATGCGGATTTGGTTTTTTCCAAGACCGAAGTCTGATGCACTATCTCCTCTTTTGGCAGATACATTTTTGTTTGATAAATTGTTTTGCTCCCACCCAACTCGCAGGCACTCTCGGAATTTGCTTGTGAATTACTCTCGCGTACCGTGCTCGCCCGCCCAGATTGTCTCGTTTTGTGATAATAAAACGAGTAATGGTCTGCAAAACAATCAGTTACTCCTGATAAATTAGTCTTTGGAATTATATAAAGTTATTGAGAACTTGTGATTAAAAATGTTCTACTAAAATATCATACCAACCCCTTACCGACTTGTGAACAGGTTTTTATTCAGTAGATATGGGCAGATTATTATTTGATTTTTTAATAAAGTTGATGTCTTCGTAAACATTAAAAACCCTTATGTTCTTATTTATAGATGGAAGTGTTGCTGGATACGAATTTTATAATTTCTTGCGTGATGAGGAGGATTGATTTTGTTGAAGAACTTACTGGTTTGGGCTTTCATGTCAAGATTCCGAAGGGAGTTTTGCAGGAGCTCAAAGACCTGAAGACGGACAAGAAAACTTCCAGAGATGAAAGACAAGCGATTGATGTGGCCTTTGCGATTTTGGAAGAACGAAAAGTCAGGAAAGTGCGAATCGGCGGAAGTTATGTTGACGATGGACTTATTCAGAAAGGAAAAGAAGGGGCTTATATTGCGACGCTTGACAGGGAAATAAAACATTCTGTTCCGAATAAAGTTGTTATTGATTCTGCGAAGAATGCGCTGAAGATTGAGAGAAGTTGATTAGCTGAAAAATTCTTTTATTGTAAAGTACGCTGCGGTCCCGGTGGCCAATAGTGCGCCACCGGCAATTAGTGCGCCTTCGATATAAGGTCTTGCCACTTCACGATACATTCTTCTCTCGCTGCTCAAAGCTTCTCTTTGGAGTTCTTGTAGTTCTTCTGGACTGGGCCTTTGTGGACTGACGAAGTTTGATTCTTTTAAGTTGAGCATAATATACGTTTGTATTGTGTGTTTTTAAGTTTAATTCTCGTTAACGGCGTTTCCTTAGGATTTAAATAAAATAATTAACGCTTGTTAATGTGGAAAGACTTTTAGTGAAAGTGCAACTGTTGTTGCTCACTCATTCGTCTTCGCTGATGCTCAGACAAATGAAAGCAAATCAAAGATTTTCATTCAATCGTGCTCATATAAAATTCGCACAATTGAAAGGAGGTTTAAATGGGAAAAATATTAGAAAAAAATTCTAGTACCCTCTATTTTCTGTTTAGGGTACTGATTGGAATTGGATTTCTGCTTCATGGCATAATGAAACTGCCAGGAATACTTGAAGGCACTACTCCATTTTTTAGCCTTTTTTGGCTGGCTGGGATAATTGAAACTTTAGGAGGTGTATTCTTAATCATAGGGTTTGTTGTCAGGCCTACTGCTTTTGTTACGGGAATGGAGATGCTCTTTGCATATTTCTACATGCATGTGGCGAGCAAAGGTACTTTGAATCCACTTAAGAACGGGGGAGAAGCAGCGATGCTATTCTTTGCTGCATTTCTTGTGCTTATGAGCCAAGGTGCCGGAAAGTGGGGTATTGACCGAAAGAAATCCAGATAGATAGGTTTTTATTTTGTTTTTTATTTTTATATTAATGAAAAAAGTAATTGTAATTGGTGGCGGATTTGCGGGGAGCGCGGTTGCTAAAGAATTAGAGAAGGACTTTGAAGTTACATTAATTGATACAAAAGATTTTTTTGAATTTACTCCGGGAATTATGCGGGCGATTGTGAATTCAGATTATGTCAAGGAGATTCAGGTTTTGCATTCCAGATATTTGCGAAAAGCGAATGTAGTTATCGGGGAGGTAAAAAGAACTGACGAAAAAAATGTGAGAGTAAACGGGGGCGGGCTTGGCTTTGATTACCTTGTTATCTGTTCGGGGAGCCGGTATGAATCACCCTTTAAGGAACAGAAAGTTGTGATTGCGACGAGGGCAGACAATCTGAAAAATCGTTTTGAGGATTTGAAAAAAGCGAAAAGGGTTGTGATTGTGGGGGGCGGCCCGGTTGGGGTGGAACTTGCAGGAGAAATTTTAGATAAATATTCAGATAAAGAATTAACGATTGTGCATTCTGGAGAAAAATTGATTGAAAGAAATAGCGCAAAAGCGATTGCTTATGCGGAAAGACATTTGAGAAAGAAAGGCGTCAGGATTATTTTTGGAGAAAAGGTTGTTGAGATGAAAAAGGGTGTTTGCATAACTGATAAGGGAACGAAAGTAAAAGGGGACGTTGTTTTTTTGTGCACGGGAATAAAGCCGAATTATGAATTTCTAAAAGATTTTGATGATGTGCTTGACGAAAGAAACCATGTTAAAGTAAACGAGTTCTTGCAAGTGAACGGATTTGAGAATATTTTTGCTGCTGGAGACATTACTGCGATAAAAGAAGAAAAGACCGCGCAAAATGCAGAGAGAGAAGCAGAAATTGTTGTGAAAAATATTCGGGCTTTAGAATCTGGAAGGGAGTTGAAGAAGTTTGAAAGCAAGAGAACGCCGCAGGTTATATCTTTAGGAAAGTGGGATGGGATTTATGACAACGGAAAAATTGTGATTATTGGAGTTATTCCAGCATTTCTGAAATGGGCTGTTAAGAAGAGAGAAATGTGGAAGAAACGGTAATTAGGGATTTTACTTTTTTCCGATAACTTTCTTGTCGTGCATATACTTCTGCAGAACTTCCGGAATTTTTATTGAGCCGTCTTTTTGCTGGCAGTTTTCAAGGATTGCGACGAGGATTCGCGATGTTGCAAGAGCGGTATCATTTAAAGTGTGCAAGACTTGCCTTTCGTTGTTTTTGTCTATGAACTTTATGTTTAACTTTCTTGCCTGGTAATCTGTGCAGTTGCTTAAGGACATGACTTCGCCGTAGTTTTGGAGAACTGGGCGCCAGACTTCTAAATCGTGGCTTCTGAATTTCCAGTCTGCTAAATCGCCCGAACAGATTTCAATTATCCTGTATGGGAGCTTTAGTTCTTTAAGAATTTCCTCCGAGTTTTTGAGAAGCTCCTCGTAAATTTTTTCTGATTGTTCCGGAAGGCAGAAGACGAACTGCTCGACTTTGTTGAACTGATGCGTGCGCCAGAGGCCTTTTTCGTTGATTCCGTGTGAACCGATTTCTTTTCTGAAGCACATAGAATAGGAAAAATATTTTTTTGGAAGGCTGTTGAAAGGGATGGCGTCTCCTGAATGCATTGCAAGGAGAGATTGTTCTGCTGTGCCAATTAAATGCAAGTCCTCTCCTTTAATTGAATAGACGGATTCTTCGATTGCTTTTTTGTCCATTGACGCGTAGATTTGTTTTTCTCTGAGCATTAAAGGGGTTTCGATGTATTCGAATCCGCGGGACTGCATAAAGTCAATTGCGAATCTGATTAATGCCTGATTTAGAAGCGAGAGGTCGCCTTTCAGATAATAGAATCCGTTGCCCGAAACTTTTGCGGAATTGTCGAAGTCTGCTATTTTAAGAGATTCGGCTAACTCGACGTGATTTTTTGGAGTGAAGTCAAATTTCGGAATCGTTCCGCCCTTTTTTATTTCTACGTTTTTAGATTCGTCTTTTCCTATCGGCGTTTTGTCTGACATTATGTTTGGAAGCTGAGAGAGAAGCTCTTGAATCTGTTCATGCATTCTGCCGACTTTTTTTTCTATTTCTTCTATTTTTGCAGGAATCAGCTTTGCCGCCTGCATTAACTTGTCTGCGTTTTTGCCTTCTTTCTTTGCTTTGGAGATTTCCTGCGAGATTGAGTTTCTATCATGCCTTAATTTGTCAACTCTCTGTTTTTGGTTTCTCCAGTCAATGTCTTTTTTTCTAATTAAATCAACCAGATGCAGTTTTTCGTCTTTGAATTTTTTCTTTATATTTTCTTTTACCAGTTCTGGGTTTTCTCTTATCAGCTTGATGTCTAGCATGTTTTACGGAAGGAGTTTGGATATTTAAAGTTTACATGTGATGAAGTTTGGTCTGCTTGTTAATTTTTGAAGTTTCAAAATAGCTTCAATTTTCAGAATTAATAAATATTATACGATTTTTGATTTGGATGAATGTTGGGGACATCTAGGTTTGGGCTAATGATTGGTTTTTTGCATGTGTTTTGATAATGTTCGCTTTTTGAGAATTAAGAAATTTTATAAACTAGTTTGGCTAAATAACTTAGAGGTGAAAAGTGGTAGATTTAATTTTTGGCTTGGGTCTTATGCCTTCCTTGACTTTTGACAGGACGCTTGCCGTCAATGCGGTTGTTTTGACAGCCACGCTAGCGGTAGTTTCCCTATTTATATTTAAGTTTTACAAGTCTACGTCGAAGAAAAATCTGATTGACCTGAATCTTTACAAGTACAATACTTCTGACCATCCGATAATGGGCAAGGTTTTTGCGATGTTTCTTTACCTTATCGAATATATTCTCTTTATTCCTTTCCTGATTATGCTGTGGTTTGCAGGTCTTTCGATTGTCTTGTTTTTGATTGCGAAGGGCGGGCAAGGCGCTGAGTATGTCTTGCTTATTGCTGCAGCATTAATTGGGGCTATTAGAATCCTTGCTTACATCAGGACTGAAATTGCAGCAGATCTTGCAAAGTTATTTCCTTTTGTTGCCTTGTCGCTTATAGTTCTCGCCCCCGGCGAGTACACTCTTGATGTCTTTTCGAGCAATCTAAAGACTATGCCTTCGCTGCTAAATCATATATTTTCTTTTGTTTTGGTCATAACTTTCATTGAAATTGTGATGAGAGTTTTTTATACATTTTATGAATTCTGGAAGAGCGAAGAGGGGGGAGTTGGAAAGGAAGAAAATGTCTTGGGAATTTTAACGGGAGCGAAAGATGGAAGTTGAAGGTGAAATTCTTGGTCTTGTAATTCTCTTTTTAGTGGTTAGCGCGGCTTTTTATTTTTTTATTGTTCGAGATAGCGGTGATTCTGAAGAAGTGAATTTGCCTGACGGCTCCAGGAATCTTTCAACGACGCGGGCGGTTAATCAAACGACTGGCAATGCAACGAATGGGAATAACACGACCCAGAACGAAACTGCTGCAAGTATGAGTTTTGAGAATATTGAAGAACTACATTGGGACCACATGCCTTTGGCTTACAGAATTGTGAACAATGCGAGCAGATGTGAAGGCGCGCCGATTGCCGAGATGAAAAAAGCATTTGAAATTGTCTCCAAAGCTAGCAGTTATAAAGTCAACTTTACCGAGTCTGTTGGGAATGAAACTGCTGACGTAAATGTGAGTTGTGTTAACCGCTTGGAATTATTGAAGGAATTAAAGGAAAAAGAAGTGTGCAAGAATGTTGTTCTGGACTATAGAAGTGTGCAGTTTAGCGGTTATGAGGTTTTGGCGGATGGGGATTATGTTACCAGCATAAATATTGTAAGCAGGAACGACAGCACGAATACTTACAAAGTTTGTTATGTAAGGAAGAGCGGAGTTTCTTTTGACTGGGACCCTTTGGATGAGGCTAGCATAAAGGTTAAAGGGGGAATCATTAGCAGTGCCAGAAAAACAATTTATACCCTCGATTCGAAGTATCCTTCCTGCATCGGCTTTCCCGCAAAAGAAGTTCATGATGTCATGCACATCTTAGGTTTCGCACATACAGAAACTCCTGTCTTCGATGATTATTACGGATGGTTCTTTAAGGATTTAAGGTACTTCAAGGACGTGATGTTTCCTTATTCTTATTGCGCTTACATCACGGAGCTAAACGACAATTACGCGGAATGCTTGAAGTATATTTATTCTAACGGCGAAATCGGGATTGGCTGCGCGAGCGTGAAGTTTGTTGGTTAAACTAGGAGTAACTATAAAGTTAATACTGAAAGGTTTATAAATCTCTGAATAATTCAATAAGTTAGAAGATATCTCCATCTTTTAAGATGGGGCGTCGCCCCAAGTTAAATCTTTATTTCTGAAGTGATTATGAAAAGTGAGCTTGCTGCAGCTCACTGAAAACGTCAATGTAGCTGTAGCTTTCTCGAAATAAAAACTTTGCGGAGCGCGACAACGCGCTTCG
>Ga0208375_1000657_pt1 | contig 47303 bp, 48 predicted proteins | sample RifOxyD1_FD_184038 | JGI IMG/M metagenome (GOLD analysis project Ga0208375, IMG submission 184038) | Soil microbial communities from Rifle, Colorado - Rifle Oxygen_injection D1 (SPAdes) | ecosystem: Environmental > Terrestrial > Deep subsurface > Rock core/Sediment | place: Rifle, Colorado... | reverse complement strand
AAACAGAGATCAAATTTTAAGTGCTTACTTCCAAAACTACGAATTAACCAAGTGGGACACAAACACTAAAATAAGAGTAGAGGGTAAGGGTGAATTTACGCTTGAGGAGTATGTTCAGCATATTTATGAAATGCCAGAAGATTGGCCTATGGCGGCTCTTGAGGCGCAAGTAATTGCCGCCCGTTCTTATGCTTTGGCCTATACTAATAACGGCGCTAATGAAATTTGTACAACTGAAAGTTGTCAGGTGTTTGGTGACAATCCAAAAACAGGACAATGGGCACAGGCAGTTACTAATACTGAAGGTCTGGTGATGACAAGTGGTGGTTCTCCAATCAAAGCGTGGTATGCCTCAACCCATGGTGGCTATGTTTTTAGTTCGGGTGAAATTTGGGGCGGCGAAACGTCTTATACCAAGCACGCGACCGACACTACTTCTGGTGGTGCCGGTAGTTTTTCGGATTTACAAAGCAATGCTTATGACCGATCATCTCCCTGGTTTTATTGTGATTGGGGCGCGCGCAGCCAGTACAACAACACTGCCTGGCTGAAAACTTCGGAGCTGGCTGACATCGCCAATGTGATTTTATTGGCGCGCAAAGACCCAAGTACCGGTGACCATCTTTATCAAACAGACAAGGCCCATCCTTATGGCGGCGAGGTTTGGAACGAGGAACGGGTAAAACAGGAACTAAGATCAAGAGGGATTACTCCCTACAACAATGTGAGTGGTATATCGATTGCGGCTGATTTTGGCGCCGGTAAAACCAGTGGTGTGACCGTGTCCGGCGACTCCGGTTCGGTTTCTTTTAGCGGTGAGGAATTCAAAAGTTGGTTTAATCTCCGGGCCCCGGCCAACCTTCAAATAGTTGGTCCTTTGTACAATGCCGAGCAGCAATAATCCACCAACAAAACAACGCCGGCAATATCTGGTGGAAGTGGTGGAGGAAAAACCCAAATGCCTGCTTGTTTATCAGAAAAGCAATCGGTTTATTGAAGTCTATGAAAAGAAAATCAGCCAGACCCATACAGTTTATCAAACCTCCTCTACAGAGGAAAAGTGGATTGATTTTGATCTGGTCGTGTTTTTTGGGATTTTGCCTGACCTTGATGAGCTAAAAAAAGTTAAAAAAGTTTTCCTGATCTTTTTTAACCAAAAAGAGGCCTATCAGACAGCTCAAAACTGGCTGCACAAAAACCATCATCGCTACAAAGTGATTAATTTGGGCAAAACCAATCGCACCATTGAAGAATTGGTGGAGATGGTGATTTTTAAAACCCCCACTCCCTACTACTTTAACTTTGCCCAAAAAGTGGAAAAAAAACCCTGGGTGAAAATTACCAACGACCCCAAGAAAAATCTCTGGCTGTCTCTGAAGATTATTCTATTTACAGTTTTGTTTTTGAACTTGGTGTTTTTAGCCTCTTTTATGGGCGAACTGTGGCTTCTTTATGATTTGTATCAAAGTCGCCACGAAAGTGCTTCTGTACTCACTCATAAGGTGGCGGTTTTGAAACAAAGCGCGGCCTTGTCTGGCAGCTTATCGGAAATCCCCAAAAACAGCCTTTTTTGGCTGCCGGGAATTGAAACCTATTTGGCAATTGTGAACGCGACCAATTCAACCGTGCCGATTTTGGTAAACGGATCGGAATTATTGGAAAATTTCACTGTCATTGCCTCTTTGGTGACCAAACAAAACAAGGCGCCGGAGCAAATTGCCGAAACCAAACTAAGAGTGAAGAAATTAAGAAATCAGCTAAATGATTTAACCGGCGGCTATTACCGGTCGCTGTCGCTTTGGGAGCAAACCAATGTCCCCTTTTTCAACACCAAAAAACAGTCTTTGATAAATAAGGCGCGTGAAGCTGAAGAATATTTGGTAGTGGCTAATAAAGTCGCTGACAAACTCCCCTATCTTTTGGGCGCCAATCAGGAAAGGCGCTATCTGATTTTGTTTATGAATAATATGGAGCTGCGGCCGGGTGGCGGGTTTATTGGCTCGCTGGCAACTGCCAAAATCAGCAAATACAGCTTGAAAGAACTGGAAGTTCATGATGTTTATTCGCTCGACGGCCAGCTTAAGGCCCATGTAGATCCGCCTGAGGCGATTGCTCAATACCTTAATCAGCCGCATTGGTTTTTGCGTGACTCCAATTTTTCTCCTGACTTTAGCGTGAGCGCCAAACAGGCGTTGAAATTCATCAAAATGGAGGCTGATTGGCCGGATTTTGACGCGGTTTTTGGCATGACCTTAACTACAGTGCAGCGTTTGCTGACGCTTTTTCCGGACTTTTATGTTGCCGATTACAGCGAGCACATTACCAGCGACAACTTTTTTATCAAAGCCCAGTCTTATGCCGAAAGAGATTTTTTCCCGGGCAGCTACGGCAAAAAAGATTTTTTGCAGTCGGTGTTTTCGACTCTGGTTTTGAAAATGGAACAGGGTGAGTATGATTATTGGCGCCTGTCCGCTCTGGTGCGGGACTTGTTTCAGGAAAAATTCACGGTTGCCTATTTCCGCGATCCAGTCCTTCAGCAGACTTTTGACGAACTGTTTTGGACCGGCCGGGTCGTGTCGACCGAATGTAATTTTCAGAAAGACTGTTTTTCGGATTATGTTTATGTCGTGGACGCCAATCTGGGGGTAAACAAAGCCAACTTTTATATCCAGCGCACCTTGCGGCTCAACACGCAAATTAGTCCTGACAAAAGCGTGACTAATTCTTTGGCGATTGACTATTACAACCAGTCCAGCCCGGGTGTTTTTCCTGGCGGTGATTATCAAAACTATCTTCAGATATTTTTGCCGAAAAACACGATCATTAATCGGGTTTTGATTGACGGCACCCCGGCCCAGGAATACGATGTTTCAACTGAACTTGGCTTAAGAAAAATCGGATTTTTGGTAACAGTTGTCTCTGGGGGCAAAACTAATGTTACTCTGGAATATGAATTTTTGGATAAACTGGCGCAAAACGACCAATATCAATTAATCGTTCAGAAACAAATCGGCTCAATCAACAATGATTTTATCTGGCGCCTGAATACCCCACTGGGCCTATCTTTGTCTCAGAGCAATTTTACCCCGATTGTACGATCCGACGGATTCGTGTATAATACGTTTTTACAACAAGACCGGATATTAATAGTTGATTTTAAGTAAATGACCAAAATAAATTTGAAAACCGAGAAAAGAACAGTCATTGGCAAGAAAGTTAAAAAACTCAGAAGAGAAGGTCTGCTCCCGATTAATTTGTACGGCAAAGACATTAAATCAATTGCCTTGTCGGCCAAATTCATTGATTTTAAAAAAGTCTATCAGAAAGCCAGAACCACCCAGGTAGTTTATTTGGAAGAAGACAAGAAAGAATACCCGGCCCTTATTCAGAACGTGCAGATTCATCCGCTCAGCCGGATTATTCTCCACGCCGATTTCAAAAAAATCGACCTTAAGCAAAAGACCGAAGTGGAAGTGCCGGTAGTCACGATTGGCGAACTCGCGGTTGTGAAAAGCGGTGAGGCTGATTTGATGACGTTGCAGGACGCGGTTTTGGTAGAGTGTTTGCCCACCAAAATTCCGGAAAAAATCACTGTCGATATCAGTAAATTGGAAGGAATCGGATCTGAAGTTAAAGTAAAAGACTTGCCTCAAAGTGAAGACTATAAATATTTGGCTGAGGCTGAACAAATCGTGATTCAGATAGTGGAAGCCAAAAAAGAAGAAATCAAAGCTCCTGAAGCGGCTGCTCCTGAGGAAGCGCCAGCAGAAGGTGAGGCCGCCGCTGAGGCAGAAAAAACTGATGCCGCCGGTGCCGAACCAAAAGCTGAGGAACCAAAAAAAGAAGCTGCTAAAGAATAAAGGCTCAAAACAACCTTAATTATTCATATCTGATCGCCTCGACCGGCGATAGTTTGGCGGCTTTTCTGGCTGGAAACACACCAAAGATTACCCCGATAAAACCACAGACAACAAAGGCAACGATGACGGCCTCAATTGTAATTGTGGCTGGAAAGAATGGATAGATTGCCAGGCTGGTTAAATATGCCAAGACAATCCCCAACAGTCCGCCGACAAAAGTAAGCAGTAGAGACAGGGTGAGAAATTGAAACAGAATGTTGTTTTCTTGAGCGCCGATCGCGCGTCTGATGCCAATCTCTTTAGTGCGCTCGGTGACGGTGACATACATAATGTTAGTGATGCCGATGCCGCCGACAAGGAGCGAAATGGCGGCAATCCCGACCAGTACGCCATTAACCATATTGAAAATGCCGGAAATGGTTGTCAGTAGTTCTTCTTGAGTATTGAGTGAAAAATCCTCTTCTTTGTAGTTTTTCAGCAAAATCCGTTCGGCTTTGGCCTGAGTGAGCTCAATGTCTTCAGCAGAATTGGCTTTGATATAAAAAGCATAGAACGTTCGTTCATTGGTTAGTAGGTATAGCGCCTTGTAGGGCGTGTAAAGATAGTCATCAAAAGAGGGTCCGCCCAGCCCGCCACCACCCTTAGATTGCAACACACCAATGACTTTGAACTTGAGGTCATTAATATCCAGAGTTTGGCCTATGGGTGAGCTGTTGAACAACTCTTCGGCGATTTTGGAACCCATAACCACGACTTTGCGGCCGGTGAGCTCTTCGCTTTTGGAAAAAAAACGGCCTTCATCCGGCAACATGTTGTATACCAAGGACAAGTTTTGGTTGCTGCCCATGAGCGAGGTGGCCACTTGGTCTTTGCGGCTGCTGGCCGTGACACTTTTGATCACTGCCGGAACGACAACTGCCTCCGGTAACCCCAGCTGTAATTGGCGGTAATCATGATCGGTAAATTTGGCGCCTCCGGCCATTGAATCCGGACCGCTACTGCCCTCAAGCTTGCCCGGAATGACAAAAATAAGATTACTGCCCAAGGAATCAAATTGCTGCTGGATATAAATTTTAAGACCCTCACCCAAAGATAAGAGCAGAATGACGCTATATACACCAATAATAATGCCCAAAGAGGTGAGAAACGACCGACCCTTATTGATCCAAAGGTCTCTTAGGGCTTCCTGTAAATAAAACTGTAAGGCATTCATTGTTTGATTAAACAACCATCTTCCAAAAATAACTGGCGCTTGGCGCGCCTGGCAATTTGCTGATCGTGAGTGACCAAAATGATGGTTTTTTTCTCCTGGCGGTGAATTTCACCCAAAAGGTCCATAATCTGCACTCCGGTTTTGGTATCCAGATTACCGGTGGGTTCGTCCGCAATAATAATCTCCGGCTTGTTGACGAGCGCTCTGGCAATTGCCACTCGCTGTTGCTGGCCGCCGGACAATTGATTGGGAAAAGCGTTTTGTTTGTCCATAATGCCAAAACGACTTAACAAGTACTGACCATATTCCAGCACTTTTTGATGCTGGTTTCCAGGCCGGTACACGGCCGGCAGGACAATGTTTTGAATGATTGAAAGCTTGGGAATGAGATTAAATTGCTGGAAAATAAAACCGATGGTCTCGTTGCGCAAACTGGAAATTTTGCGGTCGTCCATTTGTGAAGCGAGCTTATTATTGATATAAACCTCACCAATGCTGGGCTTTTCCAGCAATCCGAGAATATACATAAGCGTGCTTTTGCCCGAGCCGCTTTTGCCTAAAATAGCAACAAACTCGTTTGGCTTGATTTCAATACTGATATTATCCAGAGCCGTGACTTTGACGTCTTTGGATGGCCGGTAGATCTTGGAAACTTTATGTAAGCGGATCATTAATAAACGATAATTTCTCCCTTTTTAAGACCCTGCTTGATTTCAACGTACTCGTCGCTTTCCAGACCGGTTTGCACCGGGCGCTTTTGCGGCCGGCTGTTTTTGTCTAAAACCATGACATAAGAACGAGCGCCTTCCTGACTGATAGCCAAAAACGGAACAGCCAGTACCCCGCTTTTTTGGCCGGTAATCAAATTAACTTCGGCAGCCATACCCAGACGTAATTGACCGATCGCTTTGGATGGCAAACTGATTTTGACCAAGTATGAGCTCTCTTCTCCAGGGGCAGGTTTAAAAGACAAATAATAAACTTCGCCGGGAAAGACGGTGCCGGGAAAAGAATCAAACAGGATTTTGGCTTGTAAACCGGGCTTTAGTTTGACCACGTCTTGCTGATCAACAACCACTTTCAGATACAGAGTCTCGGGATTGGTAACTTCAAACCGGGCCGTGGCCGGGGTAATATTGGTGCCGGCTAAGGGCTGATCGACCTGGGTGACAATGCCGCTGATCGGGCTGATGAGAGTACTCAAATCAATGGTTAGCTGCGACAACTCAACATCAATAATAGTTTTGTTTAGCCCAAACTGCGATTGCTGGGCAATGCGAGTGATTTCGTCTGTCAGATAAATGTTCCAACCTGAGGTTTCCTGACTTTGATAATCGTCTTTGAGCTGATCGTGATCCCAGCGGCTGTCCATAAAATCATAGAGTTTTTTTTGCAAATTCTGTTTGAGTTCCCGCTGATCTAAACTGGCGAGGGCTTGCCACTTTTGGACCGTGTCACCCTCTTTGACGCCGACCCAGGCGAGCTGGCCGGAAGTTTGAAATTGCAGAGTCACTTTTTCTTCGGCGTCGACCGTTCCGGACAGGCTTAAGGAGCTGACGATATTTTTGGGTTCAACCACATAACGCTGATCCTGACTTTTGTCGTTATTGGCAGCGCCTTTGAGGCCGCTCACCAAAAACCAAACCGCAATAATGACAATGGCTAAAGCCAACCACACCAAATAACGTCTGATTTTAGACAGCATATTGCTATACTATCAAAAACAGGCTATGAAGACTACAGAATACGGGTTAAAAGATCTGGAAAAACTGGTTTTACCGGCTGCCAAAAGCCACAAAGGTGATAACGGCCGAGTACTGGTGATTGGGGGCAGCTCGCTTTTTCACAGCGCCAGCTTGTGGGCGGCCGAACTGCTGGCTCATTTTGTCGATCTGGTTTTTTATTATTCGCCTGAAGCCATTAATCAAAAGATTTGTCTTGACCTGAAGCGCCAGTTTCGTAATGGCATTGTCGTTGTCAAAAACGACCTTGATAACTATATCCGTGAGGCTGATGTCATTTTGATCGGGCCGGGCCTAATGCGGGAAGGCAGAGAGGGCAAGCTGGCCGCTAAACTGACCAATCAACTCTTGAGTAAGTATGATAATCATAAATTTGTTATTGATGCCGGCGCTTTGCAGCAACTGGATCTTGTTAATCTGCATAAGCAGCACTTGCTAACGCCGCACTGGCTGGAATTTACCAACCTGTTTGCCAAATACAGACAGGATTTTGATAAATTGCTTGTGGATTATCCTTCAACTTATTTAATTAAAAAAAACGGGGTGGATTATGTTTTATCCTGGCAAAATCCTGATCAGGTCATTCGAATTACTTTGGGCAATGAGGGCCTGACTAAGGGCGGTTCCGGCGATTTGCTGGCGGCCCTGGCTTGCGCTTTTTATGTGAAAAATCCGGCTGATTTGAGCGCCGCCACTGCTTCTTTTGTCCTAAATTCGGCGGCCAGCGATTTGTACAAACAAGTCGGGCCGTTTTATACCACCACCGAACTATTGAGTCAGATTCCTAAAACTTTTTGGCGACTGCTTAAAAACCAAGAGTGAGATTTTGTGAGTTGCTGCTTGTTTGTTTTTCTTTGATAATCTGGGCCCAGGCAACGGGTAATTTGATCCGGCTGATAGCTGTGGGCAGATAAACATAACCTTTTTGAACCCCATAATCCAAGAGTTCTTTGGTGAGCATGACATCGTCCTGGCAATACTTTTTTAATTGGGCAATTTTTCCTTCTCTAAACAAATTAATGGCCTCAAGGCCATGGCCGGTTTTGCCTTTGTTTAACGTCGCTTTGACCAAGTCATCAAGCGGATAACGATGGCCGGCCTGTTTTTTAATATCATCCAGAATGTCAAAATGCGGAAATTTAAACAAATCGCCGACATAATATTGCTGCAAAACAACCAGATCGAAATTCTGGCTGTTGAAACCAACAACCAAAGACGCTTTTTCAAACAGCTTGAATAAAAACGGCAACTCGTCTTCCATAAACGAGACTATTTGATTAGTGGCGTAATCAAAAGCAGAGACAACTGAGACTTTGAGCTTGCGGGTGTCGTTGTTGACATCCCGGAAAGTGTTTTGGGTTTCAACATCAAAAACTACTGGTTTGGCCATAGGGCTAAATATAACACAAAGACAAGGAAAAACAAAAAAGCGGCGCTTAAAACAAAAACGCGCCAGATCGACGGTTGCAACTCTTTGGCCAGAAGCCGCCGGTTTAATAAATAAATAGCCGGGAAAGCGACCATCATGGCGCCGGCATTAAGCAAGGCGCTGAGGGTGAGCAAAAAGCGGGGTTCCTTGAACCCAAAAAGAAGAATAATAATCCCCAAGGCAATCTGGCCCCAGAGAGCAACGTAGAAGGCCAAAGAAGCATTGATGAATTGATTGGGTTTGTGGACAATCAGGAGAAAGTTTTCGCTGATAATGCGCGAGGCGCTTTCCAGTACGCCCAACTGAGTGGAAAACAACATCAGACCGGCAACAGATATAAAAACCACTGACATAACCGGAGACAGCTGCTGACCGATAAGAGTGGTTTCTTGAAACAAAAACTCAATCCCCTCTTTGTTTGCCTGCCCCAGAAGAAGGGCTCTGGATAAAAACGACAGTAAGACAATTGATAGTAGCCCCAAACCCCAGAAAACCAAAAAATGTTCCTGATTGACCATCCTCCACCACTGACGCCAACGGCTCAGATTGGCTTCGTTTATCTGAAACGTTTGGCCCTCGAGCCTGATCTCTTTTTTGCCCGGGCTAAACAAAGAGGTGATTTTGCCGGTGAAGCGACCCATGCCAAAGCCTTTTTCTTTGATGTAGTAGGACTGGGCCAAATTGAGATTGCCGCCGGCGCCGGAATAGGCAAAGGCACCCAAAAAAGAGGCTAAAGAGACGCCGCCTGGAAAAAACCACCAATTATTGCCCTTGCCGATAAAACCGACCATTAGCTCCGCCCAATACTCTCCCCGGCTAAACCAAACCACCAGCCCCAAAATAATGGGCAGACCGACAATAATCACCGTTTTTTGCAAATACTCCATGGTTTTGTAAAGGACCCGGCCGCCGGTAAGAATGAATCCGACCAGTAATAACAAAATAATCGAGAGTACGGTTTGATTGCCAAAACCCAAGGTTCGGGTGAGGATTTGGGCGGTGGCCGAGGAAAAGCCGGGCAAACCCCAAGGAATAAAAGTGGAAATGATAAACCAGACAGGCGCCCATTTATAAAGCCGCTTAAAACCCATAAAAACACTTTCGCCCCACACCAGAGCATAGCGCATAACCTCGGTGTTGAGAAAAAATTGGAAAGTAATTCCTAAAAGAGCTCCCCACATCAGGCCAAAGCCCCAGCTGGCAGTAAGATACGGCCACATAATCAATTCGCCGCTGCCCAAGGCTAACCCCAACAGAATAAACGACGGGCCCAAACTCTGCCATAACTTGGGCGGCGAGGGTAAGTCTTTTTTGGTTTCGTTCATTTTAGCTGACAAAATAACCCTGGACAAAAAATCCCAGCAGCACGACTTGCAGACAAGCCATGATTGCTAACAGGGCGGCTTTTAATAATTTATTTTTAAGAGTAGACAAATAAACAAAAAAAGACAATGACAAAATGGCAAAACGCGGCATTGACATAAAGCTGCCGGTAAAAGTGGGTAATAAGAGATTAACCAGCGAGAATAAATTAAGAGATAGGAGTAATGGATTTTTGGCTCGAAGCTGTTTTTTGAGATCTACCCCCAGAATAATTAAGAAAATCGTGAAAATACTGACTTCAAGAAACGAAATAAAATAAACAAAACTCAATGAGGCGGTGAGCAGGATTTTTAGATAGCGGAAATAAACTTGCGGCAACAAAATGAGATTGGTAGAACGGCCTTCGCCAAAGACCGACTGAGAATGAAAAAACGCCAGCGGATCGCCAACAGTTTGGGACAAATAAAACATATACAGGCTTAAGCCCAGAAACGGAAGCAAACTATATATCACCTGTTTTTTGTTTTGGCTGTTTAGGGCGCAAATCAAAATAGGCAGGGCCAGAAAAATACCCATCAGCCTGGTAAGACTGGCTAGAATGGCCACTAAGGCCGCTGGTAACAACTGTTTTTTTTGACATAAATAAAACACTAACGAGACTAGGAGAAAAAACAACCCCTCGGTGTAAAAAATCTGAAAATAAAAAGCGGTGGGAAAAAACAAAATCAGGGCCAAAAGAAACCAGACCGTTTTTTTGGTGGCAAAAGTTTTGAGGAAAAAATACAGCCCAATGACAAAACTGAGATTGGAAATAACTAGCCCGACATAGAGCTCTTTGTTTTGTAAAAAAACGTTTCCCAAACGGATTAAGAGCGGATAAAGAGGAAAAAAAACCTGCTCAAACTGAGAGTAGCCAGAATTGGCAATGCGCAAATAATAGATGCCGTCGAAACTGGCCAAAGACCGGATGAAAGCCGGAATGGGATAGGCCTTGAGCATGTTAACATGACCAAAAAAACCCCAATAAATGATAAACCGGGGGGCAATATAACTGACAAGTAAAATCAGAATCAGTTTGATGTAGGAAACCAGAAAGATCTTGCTTAACCTCATAAGTCGATTATAGCAACTCTAATTTGATAAACTAAGGCTTCTTAAATGATAATGATGTAGTCTGATATGGTCTATTCAATCGGGAGATATATCTCAAAAAACTGTTTGGTGGTATCAGAATGCACCTTACGATAGATTTCAAAGTCTGGGACTTTGGTTCTAATTTTTAAGTTATTTAGACCTGCGTATTTTTCTAGCTCTTTCCAAAAAAGGGAAAGCAAACTTCCAGAACCATTGTGGATATAAGTTAAAACTTTCCCTGGGTCAAATTCCATCAACTTAACGATATTTTTGTATTCTTTCTTAACTCTCATTCTCTTAGTAGCTAGTACCCCAATTTTTATCTTGCTCTTTTTAGGCCGATAACCTTGTTCTTCAAAAATTGCCAAGGTGGTGAAGTCGCTATTCATATTTTCGAACATTTTAGAAAGCTCTTCACAATACTGTCCAATTTTGGCATATGCACCTTCCTTTTCAATAAAATAGATACTAAATGGCGCCATCACTTTTATTACGGGGTTAACCATAGTCCCATTGGCTTTAAGGTTGGCTTGGAATTTAGTTAAGCTTTGAAGATTAAACTCGAGTAGTCTTATTTCCTTTTCAATCAGTTCTTTTTTATCATCAAATAATTTTGCCAAATCCCCATTTTTCCTTAGATATTTCTTCATTTCATCCAGAGAAACACCTAAAGTAGACAGGAGGAGAATGCGCTGGAAGTCGAGAATTTGACTCTCAAGATAATAACGATAATTGGCACTATTTACTTTAACAGGCTTAAGTACGCCTTTCTCGTCATAAAAATGGATTGTTCTCTTGGTAGTGGACGCTAGTTTGGCTAATTCTCCTGCTGTGATTAGATTATCCATATGTGCTTGACTATAACGTAACGTTATACCTTATTATATGCAAGTCCTATAAGTTTGTCAAATATATGAACAAGATCGTCATAAAAGGAGCGAGGGAAAACAATCTTAAGAATATAGATATAGAGATCCCTAGAAATAGGGTTGTTTGCCTTGTGGGAGTTTCGGGCTCAGGTAAATCCACAATTGCTTTTGACATTATCGCGAGAGAAGGAGAAAGGCAGTATTTTGAGTCCCTTCCCTCCTATGCCAGGAGATATCTTCACAAGAGTAATCGTCCAGAGGTAGATGAGATTAAAGGTGTGTCAGCCTCGATTGTTATTAGCCAAGACCGAGTTCGGGGCAACCCGCGCTCAACTGTGGGGACTCTAACCGAGGCTTATACCTATTTAAGGCTACTTTACTCTAGAGTAGGCCTTCCATCGATGGATTCATCCTACTATTCGTTTAACCATCCTTATGGTGCCTGTAAGAAATGTAAAGGTTTAGGGCGCGCAGTAGAGGTTAATGTAGATAAGGTGATAGACAAAAGCAAAAGTCTTAACGAAGGAGCGATTGTTCCAGGTGACTGGTATGTAGGAGGCAGACAATGGAGCATAGTAAAAGCTTCAGGTCACTTTGATATGGACAAAAAGCTATATGACTATGATGCTGATGAGCTTGACCGTATCCTCTATGCTCCTCCAGAAATGCTGGAATCTGTTAGTGGTGAATTTATTGATCGTTGGACATTCCAAGGAGTGGTTCATCGTATTATCCATCGCAACAACAACACCCATCGTAGCTTATCTGAAAATGACATGAAGTATTTTGAATTGGTTGATTGTCCAGAATGTCACGGTGGACGACTTAATAGTAAGTCATTAGAGGTGAAGCTGAATGGTAAGAATATCGGTGAAGTTGGCAATATGCCACTTGGAGAATGCCTCGTTTTTGTAAAAAGCCTGGAGCATAAAAATGCCGAGGTTATCAAACCCAGGTTGATTGATCAGCTTCAGGGCTTAATTAATGTAGGGGTTGGGTATTTATCCTTAAACAGATCGGCTGATACTTTATCTGGAGGTGAGGCTCAGAGGGTAAAAATGGCTCGTCAGCTTAGTTGTGACCTTATTGAAGCGGTGTATGTTCTGGATGAACCAACAGCAGGACTTCATCCTCGAGATGTTACTAAAGTTGTGGAAAATTTGAAAAGACTGCGGGATAACGGCAATAGCGTCATTGTGGTTGAGCATGACGAAACAGTGATAAGAAGCGCTGACTATTTAGTCGAGGTTGGGCTAGGTGGAGGTAAAAAGGGTGGTGAAATAATAGCTACTGGCAAAATTGATGATTTGATAGCAAACCCAAGCTCATTAACTGGCAAGTACTTGGGTGGAGACAAGTTCATCAAGACAAAGGCTAACTATCGAAAAGCTTCTGGTGAATTAAAAATCATTAATGCAACTCGTCATAATTTGAAAAATGTAAGTGTAAACATTCCGACAGGAATTTTAGTCGCCCTAACCGGGGTATCTGGATCAGGAAAAAGCTCATTGGTTGAAGAAATTATGAGCCAGCATGGTGACAGCGTAGTTTTAATTGATCAAGGTCAAGTTGGGGCTAATAAAAGAGGTTGTATTGCAACATATGTAGGAGCCTTTGATCGTATAAGGAAGTATTTTGCCGATGAACATAGAATGCACCCAAGCTTCTTTAGCTATAACTCTCATGGAGGCTGTGAATTGTGCAAAGGGGTTGGGTTTATAGAGATGGACATGAATTTTTTGGGCGACGTTAAAATAAAGTGCGAGAGTTGTGGTGGGCTGAGATATAAAGAAAAAGTTTTGCGATATAAATATAATGGCAGAAATATAGCAGAAGTCTTGACCATGACAGCAAGTGAGATTGGAGACTTCTTCGACGACAAGGAAATTAAGACACAAATGAATCTTCTAGACGAAGTTGGATTGGATTATATGGAAATGGGACAAACATTAGATACTTTATCTGGCGGAGAATCTCAAAGGTTAAAATTAGCTAGTAAACTTCAAGCTAAGGGAGAGTTTTATATTTTAGACGAGCCGACATCTGGATTGCACTTTGCGGATGTTGAGAAATTGTTAATGCTCTTAAATAAATTGGTAGATAATGGCAACACTGTTCTAGTCGTGGAGCATAATATGGACGTCATTAAAAATGCTGATTGGATAATTGACCTAGGGCCAGAAGGTGGAGAAAAAGGCGGACAATTAGTCGCCGGAGGAACACCCGTGGAAATAGCGAATGTAAAAAGCTCCTATACAGGAAAATATTTAAAGCAATGTTTCCCCCACTCTTGACTGTTGTAGATGACATAAGCGTCGAAAATATTATGCATGCTAATTATTATAATAGCCTAAATTTGATAAAATATGGAGTGCTGGATCCATAGCTCAATGGTAGAGCAGCGGCCTCTTAAGCCGTTGGTTGGGGGTTCGAATCCCCCTGGATCCACTGATGAAAATTGGGATTTTTGATTCGGGTTTGGGCGGCCTGACTATTCTTAAACAAATCGTCCATACCCTCCCGCAGTATGATTATATTTATTTGGGTGATAACGCCCGGGTGCCTTATGGCGGTCGGTCGAGTGAGATTATTTATGAATTCACCCGCCAGGCGGTCGAGTTTTTATTTACTCAAAACTGCCAGTTGGTGATTCTCGCCTGTAATTCGGCGACCGCTAACGCTTTGAGAAGGTTGCAGCAGGAATACTTGCCGAGACATTACTCGCAGCACCGCATTTTGGGAATTATCAAACCGACGATTGAATACTTGGTGGAAAACAATATCAGCAAAGTGGGAATTATCGGTACTTACGCGACAGTTGAATCCGGAGCTTATCAACGGGAAATTTATAAAGTATTGCCACAGGCGCAAGTGAATCAGTGGTCCTGTCCTCTTTTGGTACCTTTGATTGAGGAAAACGAAAGTGATTCTCCAGCCGCCACTTTGATTTTGAAAGAATATCTCCGGCCGCTCAAAACAACTAAGCCGCAAACACTGTTATTGGCTTGTACTCATTACGGTTTAATCAAAGAAAGGATCAAAAAACTGGCGAGTAAAAAAATCGCCGTGATTGATCAAGGCTTGCTGGTGGCTCTTAAACTGAAGCAATATTTACAACAGCATCCGGAAATAGACCATAAACTATCGCGCCAAAAGAAACGTATCTATTATGTGACTGACCTTAATCCCCGCTTTAAAAAAATTGCCAAGATGTTTATCTCCGGCTCTCTGGCGATTACAAAAGTCAGTCTTTAGTTTTTACTCGCTTGTGGGCGTAAAGTTTGTTCTGGGGGCTTCTTCTTTTTTGGGACGGGCGACGTTTACCACCAGCTTACGCTCCATAACCTCAGCCTGATTCATTTCTTGGACGGCTTGCTCGGCTGCTTTTTCGTCTTTCAGCGTCACAAAACCAAAACCTTTGCTGCGGCCATTGAATTTATTTTTGATGACGATGGCTTCGGTGACTTCGCCAAACTTAGAGAAGAGCTCTTTAAGTTGATTGTCGTCGATCGCAAAAGGCAGGTTGCCAACGTAAAGTTTATTTTTCTGATCCATTAACAATCATCTTCTTTCCGGTATGGATATTAACAACTTTAATTCTATTGACTTTTAATAAAAAAACAAGGGCGAGAATTGATTGATCATTATTTTCCGGAAAGATAAGAATTGGTAGCGGTATAAGCCGCTAGCGCTGTGGTGATGGGAACGGAAATAATCAAACCAATACTGCTGACCAGAGTGCGGATAACTTCTTCAGCGATCATTTCGTAGCTCACAAGCTGCCCAAGTGGCTGCGGATTGTTGATAAACAGTAACAGCAAGGGCAAAGAGGCGCCGGTATAGACAAGAACCAGAGTGTTGACCATGGAGGAAATGTGATCGTGGCCGATTTCCATGGTTTTCTTAACTAACTGGCTAAAGCTAAGACTGGGATCGGTTTTTTTTAACTGAAAGACAATGGCGGCTTGGGAAATGGTGACGTCGTCCAGCACTCCCAAAACGCCGATAATGATTCCGGCTAACAGTAATCCTTTCATTGAAATGGCGCCTTTTTGGGCCAAATGCAAAAAAGCCGCTTCGTCGGAGGAAAAACCAGTGAGACGGGCGAGCTCAACAAAAAGCGCGGCCAAAACGCCGGTGACAAAAAGAGCGATAAAAGTGGCGATGATGGCGATTACGGTTTTGCGGTTTAATCCGTGTGACAGGAAAAAAGTGGCTGGTACAATGACCAAAGCGCCGGCAATGGCAACGTTGACCGGATTCTGGCCGCTGGCCAAATTAGGCAAAATATAACCGAAAATAACGGCAAAGGAAGTCAGTAATCCCAAGAGCGAGGCGACTCCCCTTTTTTTGGCAACCAAAACCACAGTGACAACAAATAATAAAAACAAAACCAATAAGGGTTCTTGGCGAAGATAATCGCTGATAAAATAGCGGGGACCGCTTGGAGTTTGCGCTTGCTTGAGAATGACCTTGTCGTTTAGGCGGTAGGGCCGGAAGTTGGCCTCCTGATTTTTGCCGTTCTCCACTTTGACTGTTTTCTGGCCGATCTGAATTTGCAGCTTTTGATACTGATCAGACTCTTCAATAATTTTAACTATTTTACCTTCGACTGTAGTGATATTTGCCATATATTTGTAGAAGTATATAATAAATATATGTCTTTGATTGCCAAACTAATTTTAAACGCTCTCACCGTGTTTGTGGCCGGCTACGTAGTGCCGGGCATTGTGATCAGCGACGCCGTGACCGCCCTGATTGTAGCTGTGGTTTTGGGCATTGCCAACAGCCTGATCAAGCCCTTATTGCACCTGATTGCCCTGCCCCTCACCATTATGACTCTGGGCCTATTTGGCTTGGTGATTAATGGATTGATTGTACTTTTGGTGAGCTCTCTGGTTCCGGGCTTTGCGGTTTCCAGCCTGCTTTCTGCCATTTTATTCAGCCTGGTTGTCTCCATTGTCGGCGCCTTTTTGAACAATCTGACTTAGGAAGTTTTAGTTGAATTTTTGCCAAACCCCTTCAGAAACAACAGTTGTCTTTTTACCAATGACCACAATTGCCGTTTGGTCATCAATGGCATAAAAAGGATTTTCAACCTGATTGGCAACGGTATTTAAATACTGAAGATTAACATTAGGGAAATCCGGTGAATTGAGATGGGGCCGAATTTCAAACGGAACCAGATTAAGCGCTTGTTCGTTAGCCGTGCTCTTCTCCATCCACTCATAGTACAGTCTTTGGGATTGGCTCAGAGACAGGCTTGGCCCGGCAATCATACTGCCGGCCGAAATGCCGGCATAGATCCGGGTTTTTAATAATTGGGGAATTAATTTATCTAATTTTTTGTCTCTTAAAACATCCATGAGATAGAATGTGTTGCCGCCGCCAAACATCATAATATCAGCCTGCTCCAAGCGATTTTTAGCCATTTTATGGTCTACCGCCGCTAAATCCAAAATATCAACCATTTTAAAACCAAGTCCTGAACAAATGTGTAAGTCTTTGATTAACCAAGACTTATCACCAGGTTCGACATTAGCAGCGGTTGGGATAAAAATGAAATTTAATTCAGAAAAAGGCCTGACGGCTAAATCGCGCAAGGCTTGAATGATTTTTTGATTGGTAAAACCCTCAGAAGTTAATAGCAATTTCACGATATTATTTTATCAAATTATTCCCTTCCCCTGGCTTTTGTGGTAAGATACAAATTGCTAGAAAGTTCTTTAAAAAAGCAAACAATTTCCCCTGTACCCCGCCGTGGCGGGGAACAAGCTGTTTAACAACGGCCTTGGGAAGACAATTTCCCCTGTAGCTCAACGGTAGAGCAACAAGCTGTAAAATATTGCAGCCTTCCGCCGTAAGGCAGAATGGAAAAATGGGATGAATTCAGGGAAGTCCCGACGTAACGTTGGGATAATCCTGAGCCAATCTCGACGAAAGGATTAATGTAGTCGAGCCGGTGCAGAGACTAGAGAGTGAGGATCCTAACCAATAAGCTCTCAAATAGCGTCCCACACCCAACTAGTTTGGGCGATAAGATAGTCCATCCTCTTTGGTAACAGAGAGATAAATGTAACTTGAAGGTTAGAGGTTCGAATCCTCTCGGGGGAGCCAAACATTGAGTATTAAAACTGTTGTATGGATATTAGGTTGCCAGATATTACAAAATTAACATGGCCTCTTAATGTTGCTTTAATAGGGTCAATATTTTCCATTTTTGCGTTAATTTTTAACCCTCAGTTTATCTACTATGGGTTTATAACTTTTTTATATGGAATTTTATGTCATTTGGTTGATGTGAGTTATAATTTTTGGCTTAAAAAGGAAAAATGGAATCCCTCATTTGTTTTTATATCTCAATTTGTTTTGAGCGTTTTATGGGTCTTTGTTGTTTTATATACATACGACAAAATCCCAACGATTTTCAATTGGGAGTTTGAATTTTTTTCCATATTTAGTTGGCAAGAGTTATTAATAGGTGCATTGTTGGGCTGGGTTTTAAGCTTTTTATCAGTATGGACAATTGACAAACTTAAAGAGCCAAATCTTATTTTTGAGATTGGTTCAATTGCTGATAAGCACCCTACTTATAAATGGAAATTCGTACATATTAGAGTAAAGAATTGTAAAAAGCTACCTAAAATTAATCCTTTTACCCCGAGTCCTGCTTTTGAATGTAAAGCTATCATAAAGATTGAAGATAAGGTTTTCATTGGAAGGTGGACATCAAAAGAACAACCAATAGGCAATAATCCTGGAGACATTGTGAATAAGGCGTTTGTGCATCCAAGAGAAACTATTCATCCATTTACTAGCGATCACGAATCAGTAGAGGTGGTTATTGGTTTGAAATATGAAGGTGAAGACAATTTCTATAGATTCAATAATGAAAATTATTTATATGAGCAAAATGGTTATAAAAACAAAGAGTGGGAATTTCCCAAAGGGACTTATGATGGGGAGATAGAAATTTCGACCTTAGGTCAAATATATAAACAACCATTTAAAGTTATGAATAAATCAAATAAGCGAGATGATTTTTGGCTTGAATTAGTTGATTATTCGAATTAGGTTTGAATGATAAGCTGCATAAGAAATACGTCAGTGTTAAAATACAAAAGTGAAACTTGAATTTGAATCAAATCTAAAATTTCAACTAGATGTTATTAATTCTGTAACTGAGCTATTTACAAGTTCCTCATTCATCAAACTAAAAGAAGTTATTTTTTCGGAGGTAGTGAACAATAGAATGAGCTGAGATCGACTTCGTAAATTAGAGTCAAGAATGAATATGAGAAATAAACGAACATGGCATCCCAACTTCATAAAATATATGAAGTTTATAGTAAATCATCCGAATTACTCCGATATGCCCCATAAATTTAAGAGTAATGGAGATATTTGGTGGGTTTCACCATCAGATAAAGAGAGAGCTGCTTGGTGGGATAAAAAAACAAAAGCATTAAGTTGTGTAAACCGAGCTGAAGTTGCAAGAGAAATTCATCCAAAAGAAATTAAGGGATTAAAACCCTGTCAAATTTGTGGTAAGGAATTAAGTATTTTTTACATTTATCCAAATAAAAATACACTTAGGAAATTAAACATAATTTCTCCAGAATTTCAATTTTTACCATTCAAAGAAGATATTGACGCCATTACGTCAGTTTTAATAGAGGCACTTGGCGAGGAGGGGTTACAAAGACTACGGGCGACTTTTGACGTCCCCGAAAATATTAATGAGAATAGAGAGTCATTTCTTAAATATATAAAGGATAATAGAAAAACGAGATTAAGCCCTGGTGCAATGAGTAACTCTCCAGATCGTTTAGATGGGTTTCATACCTATAATGCGTGTTGTAGATCCGTTCAAGATACTGGGCGTCATACGCCAAATTTAGCTAGATATTCTCAAGATAGAAGAGTTTATGAGAATTGGGCTGAGGGAAACTGGAACCTTTCAAATCGACTAATGGGAGAATTTAATAAATTTGACTTGGAGATAAAATGTCCAAGTTGCGGAAAAGCAAGAAAAATGACGGCAGATCATATAGGCCCTATTTCTCTTGGTTTTACACACCGTCCAAAATTTAATCCTTTATGTAAAGCTTGCAATAGTAGGAAGAATAATAGAATGTCGTTCAAGGATGTCTTGATATTAAAAGAAGATGAAAAACGAGGTGAACAGGTTATATCATGGCACTCCAAATTTATTTGGGATCGGTTAAAAAATAAGGTAAGGAGTTCGAGTGACGCAATGGAATTAAGTAAATTGATGAGGACTAACCTGCATCATATTCTTATTCTTTTCTCGAAAATAAGCGAGCAGGGATTTGATGGAGTGTTAGCTAAATATTTACATCCTGAATATTCTTTCGTTGACTATAAATTCGAAGGTTTCGAGCCCTTAAAAGGCCCGAAAAAAACTATTAGAAAACCGCTAGATAACAAAAATAAAGAGAAAAATGCACAGCGGTATGTGCGGATAGCATTTGAATCATTAGAGGAATATAAAAGCATAGAAAATAGAAATACAAAAATTTGGAACTCCTCCAAAGTAGATAAGTACGTATCAGATTTATTAATATTACTTTCAAAAGGGGAGGAAGCTGAAGCTACAATCCTTTTGTTTGAAGCTTTAAAACAATTAGCCAGTGAGGCTGAGACTATCTTCGATACAAACTCTTCTCAAAGTCTTCCAGAGTAATTTTACCAGCCAAGAATTTTTGGTAATCAGAAATAGGTTTTGTTACCTTCTCGATGATATGACGCCCGCCATTCACAACAATTTCGGGTAAATCTTCAATAGCCTCACGAACTGATAGATATTTATTTTCGTCTTGAAGAATCTCCGTTGGATAACACTCTTTTGGATCGCCATCTAAAACTCCAATCATGATAACTCTTTTTCTTTTTTGGGGTACACCGTACCTAACTGCATGTAATTTTTTGCCTTCCAATTTATACCCCAACTCTTGAAAACTTTCTTTGATACTTTCAAAACTTTTACCATTATTCATAGTTAAAATACCTTCTACGTTTTCCAATACGACAACCTTTGGTTTAACTTGTTTAACGATTTCAACAAACTCTTTAAAAAGAAAATTTCTAGGATCATCTACTAGTCTTTTCCCTGCGTGGGAAAATCCCTGACATGGTGGGCCACCAATAATAATGTCAACTCTTTTATTATTTATCTCATTGAATAGAGCTTTTTTAACTTCTGTTTTAGTTATATCGCCCTCAACTAATGTAGTATTTGGGTGATTGATTCTATATGTTTCACAAGCTTGTTTATAGTTATCATTAGCTGCTATTATGTTGTAACCGGCCCACTCAAAACCCTTACTCAATCCGCCTGCACCACAAAAGAGATCTACTACATTTTTAGTCTTGGTATGTTTTTTTATTTGTTTTGCTAAAAAATAACCTAGCAGAGGAGGTACAGCATTTCCGATTTGTATACAAAGACTTCCTTTTGTACCTGAAAAAATAAAATCGTCAGGGAATGACTGAAGCCTAGCTGCTTCTCTTGCGCTAATAACTCGATTTTGTATGGGATGAACATATGTTCCATTGCCAGGACGATTGAAGTATGTCGTTACGGTAAAACTAGGCTTGTTCCATGACAGTCTTCCATATAGCGTTGTTCTACCGCCAGATTTTCTTATTTGTTCTAGTCTTTTTGAGGGAACGCTCAATGGGATGTTTTTCCAATTGCCTCCTTGTGGTACGGATACCACCATCTGCATATCTAATTCGCTAAGTGGATAGGTTATGTGATTATGAATCATGAAATGTATTTTCCTGATAGTTTAGCCACGTTTATTTCTTTGTGGTGATCTAATATATATAATGCCTCATCCTTGTTTAGTCCATATAAATCAAACACTTTAGAATTAAGCTTTGCTTTATAATCATCATTTTCCGGATCATTAACTAATTTAACAACCAAATCTTCTATTATACTTTTTTGATTTGTACTGGGAATTACCACAGGCAGTTCATCTAGTTCATAATTACCAATATGGTTATTTGAACTTGTCAGTTGAAAACGCCAATTCAAAAGTAAAGAATTTAATATACCCAGCAAGTAATCTAGACTGATACTAGATTCAGCAAACAGCGAGTCCGAATTTGTAACAATAAAATTACACGAGTTACCTAAAACTATGTTTTTGGGAATCTTTGAAAACTTTAAGCGTTTATTTAAGCTAATGTTAGATATTTGTTGACAAACTAAACGATCTAATGATAGATAATGGGCTTTACCATTCAATTTTTTAATGAAATTATTTTGAACAAATAGACTGTCGCCAATAAAGGTAAATTCTTTGACACCACTTCCTCTTAGGAGTTTATATTTTGTTCCATCAGAAGTTAGATATTTTTTATCAAGCGTTAAGTCCAACTCACCTCTTAAATTGGTTATTGATGGAATATCTTTAAGTTTTTTAAATTGGTGTATCTTGTCTAAAATTTTCCAACCCATATTATCTGTAGATACGATTTCTTGCAAGGTAGAAATGGAACTAATTCTATTTTTAGACACTGAAATTGTTTTTTTATCCAATTCTGAAACATCGAAAATATTGTTTCTGAGGCTAACGTCATTTGAGGACTTACTTTTGTCCAATGCAAAAAAGCAGAACGCTTGCGTAATATCTAGAAAGAAGTTATTTTTCTCGGGAATAGTGTAAATTGTAGAAATTGCATACTTTTCTAATATACGGTTACGTAACTCGTAGCTTTGTTTGTCGCTAAGCAACGTGGATGGTATTAATAATCCAATCTTTCCATTACTATTTGTGTAGTTTTCAAGTATTTCTTCTACAAAAAGCTTGTATAAATTGAGAGTACCTCCGTTAAGTTTATAGATATTATTTTTTCTGATAAACTTTAACATTTCCGTTACCTGCTCCTTATAATTGGTTCCGTCATTGTATTTATTTGAGTTTGCTTTCAGTAATTTATATGGAGGATTCGTTAGTACGATATCAAACCCCTCTAATCTATTAAATTTATCTTTAAGATCATTTTTTATTAAATTGGTTCCATTTGATTCAAAAAGAGCATCTCCGATAAATACATTTTTACTGGGAATCTTTATGTTGATTTTATATCTGGCTTTTAGATAGGCTGGAAGGATTGTTTTCAATAGCTTGATTGCACTTTCGTCAATATCGGCATAGTACATATTATCTAGAATACTTTGTGCATTTATTAAATATTTACTATCTCTCTCAAATATTTCATCTAAATATGCGATAGCAAATATACCTGTCCCTGAACATGGTTCTAAAAATGTATGTTTTGTAGGATCAAAATTATTATCAAATAAAGAAAGAACTTCCCTTGCAATATGCCTTGCAATTGAATAATTGGTGTAATAAATACCGTTGTGTTTTCTCACATTTGTATCTGATATTGACACCTTTTCTTTACTTTTTTGATGAACAAGTCCGATTAATTCAACTAAATCGACATAATTAACTTTACCCTTTGAATAAAAATCAGACAGAAATGTTGTAAACGTTAAATCATTTGAAAATTCTCCTGTGGTGAGAAAATCTAGAAGATTTTTATTAATGATATTATCGGAGAAACCACTAGACGAAAGGGAGTTGTAAGTCGAATATATCTTTTTTGAATTATTGATGGCAGGTGAGTTTTTCATAGTTGCTAAACATTTCTAATTAAACCTACAAACTTACCTCTAATTTCTAAACTTTTAGGATATATATTCTCAAGCCTTGAGTTTCTTGGCTCTAAATATATTTTTCCATTTTGATTGCGATATTTCTTGAGAGTTGCACCATTCTCGGTAATTGCAACAATGGTATCTCCGCTATCTGCTGTTTGTTGATGTTTAACGACTACAATGTCGCCATCCCAAACTCCATCATCTATCATACTATCTCCATGAACCTTAAGAGCATAAAAATTACCTCGTTTGGCTACCAAAATCTTGGGAACTTTAATTGGTTCAGGATTTTCAATTGGTTCAATCGGAGAACCAGCAGCAATAATGCCCAGCAGCGGAATTTCGGTGGCGTCTGCTGTTTTTTCTAGTATTGATACTCCCCTGGGTTGGTTATCCTCTTTTTTGAGGTATCCTTTAGTTTTTAGAGCTTTTACATGCTGGTGGACAGTAGAGATAGCAAGACTTAATTTACCTCCGATTTCTTCCAAAGATGGAGCGTAGCCATTTTGAGCTGCGTATTCGACTATAAAATCGAGTACTTGTTTCTGTTTAGGTGTTATAGTCCTATTGATTTTTTTCATGGTATATACTATATTTATATACCGAAAGAGTTACGAAAGTCAAGTCGAAAATTATGAGTATGGCATACCTAATACAAATACTACAGAAATATCAGGCAAGGGATTTGTCCCCGTATTCTTCTTCAATTTCTCTCTTAAAAAACACTTTATATACTTGGGCGAGCAGTTGTTATTTAGACATTCTTGACTCCGGATCTCGGGCTAAAGGGACTGCTATCTCCTTAGCCTCAGATGTGGATTATTTGGTTTCATTGTCAAGCAGTTGCAATGAGAATAGTGGTGGATTGGAGGGCATATACGACTCATTGAATAGCAAGCTGAGTGGTATCTATACAAATGTCAGAAAGCAAAATGTTTCGATAAGATTAAATCTAGGTGGACTTCTCGTTGATGTTACGCCAGCCAGAAAGCAACTGGGGAATACTAACGATCATTGGCTGTATGTGTCAAAACTAAAGACACGGAAACAAACTAACATCAAGAAGCACATTAGCGATATTTCAGCTTCAGGACGGACTAATGAGATAAAGATTCTAAAGGTATGGCGTGAGTTACACAAACTGGAATTCCCATCAGTTTATCTAGAGTATTTAGTTGTAAATAATATATTGAGGAGCTACCCCACAGGGATTGATAAGATTGGGGATAATGTTTGGCATGTCTTTAATGAACTAGCTAAGTATTCCAGCAACCCATTAGATTCAAGGCTGGTTGATCCGGCCAATTCGGCAAACATCTTATCGGATTTGTTGAGCCAGACGGAGAAAAATAGTGTTAAAAACGCTGCCAGAAGTGCTATCCAGCAAACAAATTGGAATCAGATAGTTTGGTGACATATGAAAAAACCTAAAAAAATAAACATACAAAAACTGTTCAATGCTCTTGACTATGAAATGCGTCAGAAGTTGTCCAGCAAAATAGATGAGATCTACCATCCTTCGGCTAAGGGCAGTGAGGCGGAGTTGAATTGGATTGGCCTTTTGAGAAACTACCTACCAGAGAGATACAGTGTCGATAGTGGCTTTGTTGTAGATCACGAAGGTAACATCAGCGAACAAATAGACGTTATCATCTACGATAGGCATTTTACCCCCTTTATATTTAGAGGTGAGAATATAGTTTATATCCCAGCAGAGGGAGTATATGCCGTATTTGAGGTGAAGCCTGAGCTTAACAAGGCAAATTACGACTATGCCGTTAAGAAATTAAATAGCGTTAAACATCTAAAAAGAACCTCGGCTAGTTTTGTTCATATTTTAGGCAAAGACAAAAAAGAGCTATTTGACGTGATGGGAGGAATCCTTACAAAGGAAAATGGCAGCCAAAGCGTTTACGAAGGCCTTAAGAGTGGATCGGAGTTGTCGTTGGTGTTGTGTTTAGATTGTGGTATCAAGGTTGTCGGAAAGGAGTCTATTTTGGTGCAGGACAAAGAACCAATACTGGCATTCTTTTTATTGAAACTGATTGAATACTTGCGAATGTTGGGATCGGTTCCCGCCTTAGAAGTAGATAAGTATTTGAGTTTTGTTGATAAAGAAAAAGTCTAGAATTATTTAGACTAGAGCCACTGCTGGCCGTACCTTATCCATTTCTTCCCTTAGCTGGCTAATGAACCTAAAATCCTCAAATACTTTGAATATACGCACAAATTGACTGGTTATATTAACGTTACGATCCTCGAGCAAGGCTAAATTAGCCTAGAAATAGTTTTACCCCGATAGCACTTAATATAACCTTTGTCTAGTAGACTACTACTTGATACAATCAGCATATGACAGCAATTCTTAGAAAACCTAGTGCTTGGGTTCCTATAGCCATGTCCGCTATGGCATTATTGCTTGTGGTTAGCTATGTAGCTTTATTTGGGGTTCAGAAATCCACGGGTGATGAGAGTACTATTGCACGAATATTCCAATTGTTATTGGCAGGACAAGTGCCGATTGTAGGATATTTCATTATCAAATGGTTTCCGAAGCACCAAAAGCAGGTACTTCAAATAGTGGTAATTCAAATTCTAGCGGCGATCGTACCATTTCTGACTGTATTGTTTCTTGAAATGTAAATTTAGGCTGCTATAGCAATCACTGGCCTTACTTTGTCCATCTCTTCCTGCAACTGGCTGATGAACCTAAAATCCTCAAATACTTTGAACATACGCACGAATTGACTGGTTATATTAACGTTACGATCCTCGAGCCAAATTGTACAACTTTAATATTCCAACACATTCCGATATGTGTATAGTAGTAACCTACTAGGATTGTCTTAGAATCATTAATTGATAAAATACACTAATGAAGCTTCTTACTTCATCTCTTGCTTTTCTATATGGTTTATTTTTATTGGTTGTTTTTCCATTTCTATCTATTAGATTAAATGAAATTCTAATTTTACCTGTCTATTCTAATTCAATAGCAAAGTTTTTGGGTATTTTTATGATTGTAATAGGAAGTCTTATTTGGTTAATTTGTATTGGAATATTTTTTTATAAAGGTAAAGGAACTCCCGTCCCGATCAATCCACCCAGAAAATTGGTTGTAGACAGTATATATAAAAGAACCAGAAACCCCATGTATATAAATACCTTGTTAGTTTTGTTTGGATATTTTCTATATTTTGGACACTTATCTTTATTATGTTATTGGTTTATGGTATTCGTGGTTTTTCACTTGTTTGTCGTTTTTTATGAAGAGCCAACTCTCCAGAAAAAGTTCGGAGAAAATTACTCAAAATATTGTAGAAAAGTTCCACGGTGGATTTAAAGCACTGAAATTAAAGATGAGCCCTTATCTAAAAGAGCAACCAAGAAGTATTGAGGTCTTAAATTTATTGGCAAAAAAAAGATTTGATTTATCACCCTTACCGCAGGCAGCCTTAACTAATGTTCTATATCGTACAAGAGCTAATTTGAATCCACTTGGGCAGGAAATTTTGACTGACTCAAAGGAACTTCTCTGGCTAAAAGATGCCCCAAATGTTCTTACGGCCAATTCTTTGGCAGAAGCCAGGGACTGTGTCGGCCTGCTTTTGACCGAAACACCAGGCACAATTGGATATATTACTGGCGGGCTGGAAGGAATCCATCTTCAAACAATACTAAATGGCTTAACTACCGAAGGGATTTCAACTTTCATTATTGGAATAGAAGAAAGTTGTTATAGTAAAACCAAAGGCAGGAATCCGCTTTACTCGACGGAAGAAAAAATGTCGTTATGGACGCAATTAGCCCCTGAAAGAAGCGTATTATTTGTGATTCCCCTAAGGCCTGATTTTGTTTCCCCTGATGATTACTACGACTGGATTGCCCAGTACTTGGGTATATTCAGAAACAAACAAATTGTGTATCTTGGTTCAAAAGACGACCCCCCAGAAATTATTTTGGCTCATCAACGAAGGGCGGCTTCTCCAAAACATTGTCTTAATATTTCTTTTGGCAACCCACCAGTTCACACATCAGAATTACTTGATAAATGATTTAATTTGTTTTCGTTTTCTCTCCCTTGCCCTACCCACATCAGATTTTAAAAAGCCTTGATAACACAATTAATCACTTCGGTCAGGGTAAAACTAGGAACGATGTAGCTTAGTACACTTTAGTCATACTCAACCATTTTGATTAATAAACTGGCAATCCTATAGTAATTTTGGTATAATTTATTTACCGCTAAATTTTTGAAAGGAGGCATGAGATGCCAGAATTTGTATTGCGGTACAAAGTTCCGGCTGAGTTAGATCTTGACAATGAGGTGGAAGGTGTTAAACGACAGGCAATGGAAATTGCCAAGGCCGTTCAGTCCGCCGTAAGCAAGGTCTTTTTTGGCTGGGAAGTCATTTTTGAAGTTCGGGAATTTGGCCCGTGTGCTGGGCAGCCCGACTTCGCTGTCACTGGTTGGATAACGCAGAGGAATGAAGTTACTCTGGAAGTGGTCCTTCAGGGACAGGCAGCGGCGCTTGCTACCATGCAAGAACACGCTTTTGATTATCAGCGTGTGGAGGCATGGTGGCAAATGGTTCAAGGTAAGTGGGGATGTGCCCAAGGCTTAAAGCAGCCTTAAAGCATTATCCCGCTTCCCTATTAATTTGGGCCCTGGAAACAGGGCCCATTTTCTTTAGGCACAATAAATCCTATAGATTTGCTGCTCAGAGAATGGTTTGATTTTGAATGAGTCTATTAATAAAAGTGAACAATAGTTTGGCCAATCATAACAACCTATATTTATTAAGTATAATAGAGCATCAGAACCTCTGATAAAATATACAAATGGCAGCAATTATTTTTGCACTCACCGCCCTTGTCGGTTGGGGTACAGCTGACATATTTGGAGGCTTAGTTGCTAAGAAAATTGGAGGATATTCATCAGCCCTTTGGGGCTACGTGTTGAGTATTTTAATAACAACATTATATATTCCTTTTGCTCTTCACGAGTTAAATAATATAACCTTTACAACCATAATTTGGTTACTCATACTAATTCCGGTAGGAATGGTTCCCCTAATCACTCTATATGAAGGCATCAGAGTTGGGAATGCTTCACTTGTTGGAACAATTGCTGGCTCCTTTGGTAGCTTAGTTGTAATACTTTCGGTTATATTTTTAGGAGAAAGGGTAAGTTTTTATCAAATAATTGCAATCACGACTATTCTTATTGGAGTGTTACTATCGTCCTTTAGTTTTAAAGATATTAGGGCAAAACAACTTCTTACGGATAAGGGAATCCCTTTTGCTTTTATATCATTTCTTCTTTGGGGAATATATTTTACCTTTGTAAAAATACCAATCCGCAATATTGGCTGGTTCTGGCCAGCTTATTTATCTTGGTGGGGTTTTCCTTTAGTTCTCTTATTTATGAAAACAAAATCTATTAAGTTAAAAGCGCCTAGAGATAAACGGAACATTATCTTTTTGGGAATTAATGTTCTACTACTCGTTGCAGCTCTTTTTTCTTATAACATGGCATTAGCTAATGGACAAACGGCAATTGTTGCTCCAATCGCCAGTTCTTATCCAGCTCTTTTTGCTTTTCTAGCGTATTTCGCTTTTAAAGATAGATTAACCAAACAACAGATAGCCGGAATAATTATTACGCTATTGGGAATTATTTCATTATCGTTGATCTAAAAATTAGAAATGAAAATTCATGCTTGGGCAGTTAAAAAACCTGGTCAAAAATTAATTCCATACACTTATGAAATTAGGCACTTACAAACACTATAAAGGAAAATACTATGAGGTAATTGGAATTGCAAAACATAGTGAAACTTTGGAAGAATTAGTGGTTTATTATTGTTTATACCCCAACAAAACAGGTCAGCTTTGGGTGAGGCCAGCGACAATGTTTGGTGAGTCTGTTTCAGTTGATGGTAAGAAGATACCTCGATTTACCTTTGTTGAGGATCGAAAAGAACTTTGAAGATATTAATTTCAGTAACTGATGCTTCTTGAAAAAATTGTTTCCTTTTTGGAAAAGATGCCCCTGCTTAATCTATTTCAATCAAATAAGTAAGCACATAGAGAATTAGATCTTGTGCCTTAGGTCTAAGAGCAAGGGCAAGAGAAAGATATTTGTTACAATGTCTGGAATGGTAATCAATATAGTAAGAATACTCCAAAACCTGGCTACCAATAGCATAGTAATAATCGAAAATTTTGCTAAAAGCCTAAAGATTATTCAAAAAGAGAAAAAGATTGATTTTTTAGACACACTTTTTCTTTTATTTATAGGAATCCTTTGTTATCTTGTTTTTTTTAGATACTTAGGTGATTACTCTTTGAGAATGTGGGATGAGTCTCGTAATGGCATAAACGCTCTTGAAATGCTAAAAAACAATAACTTTCTAGTCACTTATTTTAAGGGGGCGCCAGATTTGTGGAATACTAAACCTCCATTTTTAATTTGGGTGATTGTGGCCTTTTTTAAATTATTTGGAGTTAGTGAGCTAACTTTAAGATTACCATCGGCAATTTCAGCTAGTCTTACAGTTTTATTAATTTATGTTTTTTCAAAACTAATTTTAAAAGACAGATGGGTTGGATTATTAGGATCTTTAATAATACTTTCAAGCATGGGGTTTCCGGATATTCACATTGGCAGAACTGGCGATTATGATGCGCTTTTGACATTTCTTACCTTTTTGGGAAGTGTTTTTACTTTTTATTACATTGAATCAAAACAAAACAAAGATCTATATTTATCAGCAATTTTCTGGTGTCTTGCAGTATTAACAAAAGGAGCCGCAGGACTATTTATGATTCCAGGAATTTTGCTTTATATAATCATTAAAAGGAGATTAAGGGAGATGGTTTGTAACAGAACATTTTGGTTGGTTTCTTTGTTCTTTGTTCTGATAATTGGTGGATATTACCTTAGTAGAAATATTATGAATTCGGGTTACTTATCGGCCGTTTGGAAGGAAGACTTGTTTGGAAGATTTGGAAAAGCAATAGGAGCAGTTGATCATAACTTTTCATACTATTGGGATTGGTTAAAAGATTTTAGATTTCAAAAATGGATCTATTTATTACCCTTTTCTTTTGTTTCTTACTTTCTCGTTAAGAGTCAAATATATAAAAATTTTATTATTTACTTCTTCATTTTAACGATTGGTTATTTTTTAATAATTTCTTATTCTGAGACCAAACAAATTTGGTATGACGCACAATTATATCCCCTTGCATCAATACTCGTTGCTATTTTCTTGCTATCCTTGATAAGAAGATTTCCAATTTTAATAAGGTTGATTCCAATTTTGATTCTTTGTTTTTATATGCAAAGATATATAAGAACAAATATTGCCTATATTTATAGACCAGATCTGGAAAAAGACAATTCGTGTTTGAAATACGGCTATATATTTAGAGAGTATCCTAATAAATTTAATGGCTATGTAGGGATAGATAAAGACGAAGGTTTTTGTATGCCGTTTCATTTCTATTTACTTAAGAACGACCTAAAATACAAAAACATTACTGATATTGTTCCAGGAGACAAAATTATAACGTGTGATTCGTCAGTAGTAAGTTTTAGTGAACATAAATACAAAATAAAAAGAACTATGGATAAAAACGGCTGTTGGGGTTTACAAATATTAAATCCAGGGATTTGATAACTGTAAGACAGGTACTGACACAAAAAATCCATAATCCTGTGATATAATTTAACAAGTATGAATCAACTAACTACCAGAAATTATTATTGGCATTACACCTCTCTTAGGGAGGCTGGTAGGCTCGTGGCTCAATAGCACAAAGTCAGTAATAGACAATTACCAACCTCCCAAACGGGAGGTTTTTTTTATGGAGAAAATATGAATATTAATACAACAAATACCAGTTTTAGAAAACTATATGCTTTCGGAACAAAATTACCGATCGATCTTTCTTTGAGCGAAAACCCTCTTGGGTGCTCGCCCAAAGTATCCTCTGTGCTTAAAAACCTAACACAGGCGGATTTTTTTGATTACCCTGATCCGGATTGTAACCAACTTAAAAAGCTAATATCCAGGCGGTTTGAAATAAATGCCGACAGTATTTTTGTGGCTAACGGGTCTGAAGCAATAATAAAACTAATCCCACAAGTTATGTTAAAACCAGGAGATGAAGTAATTGTTCCCCGACTTACTTTTCCGATGTTTGAGATAGCTGCGAGAATGAGTAACGCCAAAATTGTTTCTTCAGAGATGACACCTGATTTTGATATTGATTTAAAAGACATTAAATCTAAAATTACTCAGAAAACTAAGTTAATTTTTATTTGTAATCCTAATAACCCAACGGGTAAGGTTATTCCCCAAAAAGCAATATTGGACCTCGTGAAAACTACAAAAGCAAATATTATCGTTGACGAAGCCAATATAGAATTTGGTGGGCAAACAGTGATTACTGAAACGAACAGATTTAAAAATCTAATTGTATTAAGAACCTTTTCCAAAGGTTTTGGATTAGCCGGTTTGAGGATTGGTTTTTGTGTTGCTAGTAAAAACATAGTTCGATTATTACAGCAAGCCAGCCAGCCGTTTCCTGTAGCAACCGTGGCTGAAAAAGCGGCTTTAGTTGCTTTTGCCGACACTCAGTTTATAAAAAAAACAAAAGAGTTTATGAAAAGTGAAAGGGAGTTTTTAAATCGTGAATTAAAAAAAAGGGGATTTGAAGTTGTCAGATCAGAAGCCAATAATCTGCTTGTGGTTATTCCCCCATTCATACCGGATTTAGTTAGAAGACTGAGTGAGAAAGGCGTTTCTGTTGTAGACAGCTCGGCATTTAATTTGAACGAGGTTAAATTCTTTAGAGTAAGTCCAAGACTAAGAGAGGTCAACCGGAAGTTTATAAATGTAATTGATCAAATTCTTAGTGAACTAGGTAAATAATTGGGGTTTAAGTGTCTCAATGGCTGTTTTAATATCTTGTAGACTAACATCAAACCCAAGTTTATAATTGCGGAATAGATCTTTTAGGGGAAGCAAAGGCATATGGCTATTAAGAAATTTAAACTAACGGAAATAGTTAAATATTATGATAAGGTTGAGAATAGACTTGGAGAGATGGCCAAAGAGATAAGAAACGATTCCTTTAATTTTGTTTCAATTTTTGTTAGTGGATTTTTACTAGCTCTATTCACTAACATATATGCTAATTTTTTATATGACTTATTTAAAAAATACAATTTTTTTTATGACTTAGTTTCAGTAATTATTATCGTATTGTTACTTTTCATATATCGTAAATTCACAGATGCTTTTATAAAACCTAAAAATGAAGAAATTAGAAAAATAGAAGAGACTTTAAGTGGATATAAAAAACTGTTGAAAAAGAAATAAATAAGCTCCATCGTCTAAACTAGGAGACTTAATTTTCTAATCATTTGAACCTTCACTTGAATTCTATTAGATAACTAAAATTGTTTAATACATTAAACAACCTCTTCATAAACTTATTGTTATGGCAGAAATTGAGAAGTTTTTAGCAAATTAAGTTCTGAGTGTTGAGTTTTAGGGAGCCAGTTGGCATTTGATATCCTTAATTAAGGAGAAACCAAAATTCGTAATTCAATATCCGTTGCTCCAAAGATTTCTTCATAACTCTGGGATAATTTGTGCGCTTCGGAATTATTTTTGACATTAGTAAAATAATCAGGAAGATTAAAGCTATCCTCGAAATAAACTCGTTCAATAAATCTGTTTTTTTCGAGAGTTTGTCTACCTATAATTTGTTTATCTTCAACTTTATGAAGCTCGTGTTTTTTAGCCCCAAATCCCTCAAGAGTAGGACCAGCAAACTCATCAAACCATTTAATAAACGCTTGTTCTTTATTATTTGGAATTGTCATCGACCACTGGAGAACTTTCATCGCATTAGTATTTTACAATAGTTACCTTTTCAATTTCATTTCTGATTTGAGCGACGATTCTCAAGACAAATTGTACATTGTTATAACGCTCCATTCCATTCCCGATATGTACATATATAACAGTATGATTTGGTAAGAATTACCATATTTTGTTAAACTACGCTTATGAAATTAGGCACTTACAAACACTATAAAGGAAAATACTATGAGGTAATTGGAATTGCAAAACATAGTGAAACTTTGGAAGAATTAGTGGTTTATTATTGTTTATACCCCAACAAAACAGGTCAGCTTTGGGTGAGGCCAGCGACAATGTTTGGTGAGATTATTTTAGTTGATGGTAAGAAAATACCTCGATTCACCTTTGTTGAGGATCGAAAAGAGCTTTGAAGCAGATTCGTTTTGGAAACCTGTGATATAATTTAACAAGTATGAATCAACTAACTACCAGAAATTATTATTGGCATTACACCTCTCTTAGGGAGGTTGGTAGGCTCGTGGCTCAATAGCACAAAGTCAGTAATAGACAATTACCAACCTCCCAAACGGGAGGTTTTTTTATGGAGAAAATATGAAAACAGAAGAAAACAGAGCCATTTTTGACATGGACGGAACACTGTACCGACTTGATAAAGGAAAGGAACAAAAGTTCACCTCATCACGTTTTTACAATGATTTGAGAAATAGAGTGTACGGCTTTTTTATGGCCAGACAAGGCATAGACAGAGAAGAAGCGATTACTGAATATGAAAGAATAAAGAACAAATACAAGGGTGAGGTCAGTTTGGGCGTGGAGGCAGAATACGGCATCGACCGATATGAGTTTTTTGCCGAAACGTGGGGAACCCTTGATCCGGCAGGCTATATAGAAGCAGATGAAGCGCTGCCAGAGATCCTTAACGCGCTAAAAGGGAGGATTGCCCTACTCACCGCTGCCCCAAGAATATGGGCAATAAAAGTGCTGGCTCACCTAAACCTTAATGAAGCCTTTGGCGACGCAATCTATACCGGAGAACCAAACCTAAGAAAGCCAAACCCACAGGTTTTTCGGCTGATTGCAGACGAGTTTGGTATTAACACGTCTCAAGCAGTTTCGATTGGAGATCAGGAAGAGTCTGATATTATCCCGGCTAAATTAATAGGAATGAGGACGGTGCGGGTGGGTTTTGGTGAAACAAAAGCAGACTATCAGGCAGAAGATGTAATTGCGGCAATTGAACTTTTGAAAAAGGAGGGATTTTTATGAAACGAAAAATTATCATTGATACTGACCCTGGTCATGATGACGCGATGGCCATCATGCTGGCTGTCAAAAGCGAAGTTTTTGATATTTTGGCTATTACCACAGTTTGCGGCAACTCGACAATTGAGAATACAACCAGAAACGCCCGATACGTGTTGCGGCTCTTGGGCCGCGAGGATATTCCGGTGTATTCGGGCGCCAGAAATCCATTAAAGCAATCTTTGATCCGAGCTATTGTTCATGGCAAAAGCGGCTTGGAAGGAATTGACCCAATTAATAAAGCCGGATTGACCGGTAACGCAGTCGAGCAGATCATTACTCTGGTGAAAAATAATCCGGGGAAAATTACTCTGGTGACGCTGGGGCCGCTGACCAATATTGCCATGGCAATCCAAAAAGAACCAAAGACAATGATAAAAGTGAAAGAAATCATCATCATGGGAGGGGCGATCAATGTGGCCGGAAATAAAAATCGAGTGGCTGAATTTAATATTTTTGTCGATCCGGATGCTGCCAAAATTGTTTTTGACTTTGCTTGTCAAAAAACCATTGTTCCGCTTGACGCCTGCAATCATGTGCGACTGACGATTAAGGATTTTGGAAAAGTAAAAAATAAAAACCTGAGAAGCGCACTTTTAAAAATGAGCCGTCCATATATCAGAAATATTGCCAAGGATATTGGGGTAAAAGCGGCCTTGATGTATGATCCTTTAACTGTGTTTTACCTGATCAGTCCGGTATCTTGCAAAGTATGCAAAGACAATGTTCAGGTGGAAATAAAAGGAGAAATAACGCGAGGAATGACTGTTGTTGACAAAAGAATGGTGACTGATAAGGCCAAAGAAAATATGACCATCGTTACCCATATTTCTCAAGCAAAATTTCGTAACGCTTTTATCAGAATATTAAGCAGAAAAAATTGACTATCTGAAGTTTGATACAATCAAAATAGATGTCCAGGAACCCGATTATTAATGCTCTAAGTGCTTCGGCTTATATAATCCTCGTGGTTACTATTATGACCTTGGTGACACAACCTTTGAAAAACAAGCCGGATACTTTTTTTGCCCCAGTGACGTTTTTATCAGTCCTTACTCTGTCTGTGACTGTGATGGCGTTTTTGTTTTTTTATCAGCCCCTTCAGCTTTTTATTGAAGGTAAGAAAAAAGAGGCGGTAAACTTATTTGTCAAAACCGTGGGAGTTTTTGCAATTATTACTGCCTTGGTTTTGATACTACTCTTCTCCGGCCTAATCTAGAATTAACTTTAGCGCTGTTTATTGAGTATGTGTTGCACCGAAGGGCTTATGGGCTTATCCGGGCGATGAATACAACCTATCCAACAACAGGGTCGCCGTATACCTTCTTTCAGTTCTCTCGGCACTCTCTCAACATGCTGTTTTCTGGTTGCTTCTCTTTTCACGGAAATTGTCCAGCAGATCCATTCATTGCGTGCCAGCGGTGTCAGATCATTCCATTTTGCCAGGGCTTTGGAATCAGAGATCAAGGCCTTGCGCAAATCTTCGGGCGGGCTATGAACAGTTCCGGTAGCGACTGTTTGTGTGTTTGTCATAAAGTACAGTATAATTGATATGTGCTTTATTACTTTTAATTATCTAGACCAACTCTCGTTTGATTGATTCGGCCAAACGAACCAACAACTCATAAGGAATGGTCCCTATAGACTTGGCGACATTAACCAAACTATTAGCACGAGATGGATTAGCTGCATATATAACAACTTTGTCACCAACCCTGGGATTTTTGACATTGGATAAGTCAATTGTTGTCATATTCATAGAGACTCTTCCCAAAATTGAACAAATCGCGCCATTTATAGTGACGACGCCTTTGTTTGAAAGCCGCCTATCTACCCCTTCATAATACCCAAGCGGCAACAAACCTATTTTTATGTTCCCTTTTGCTTGATATGTCCCGCTATATCCAATCCTGTCTCCTTTGGTGATTATTTTGATTTGCACCAGAGTGCTTGTAAAACGCAGGGCCGGTTTTAGTAAGAGCCGGTCGTGTGCCGGATCATTAGCCTCAAGAGGGTTAATGCCGTAGCTTGCCAGGCCGGCTCGGATCATATTAAAACTATTGTCTCTGATTTTAAATGCTCCACCGGAAGCCGAGATGTGCCGAAATTGCGGAGAAATATTTTCTTGTTCGAGAATTTTTAAGGCTTTTTTATAGTTTGATATTTGTTTTTGAGTAAAAGAATCATTGTTTGGATTGTCAGCATCCGCAAAATGCGAAGCCAGTCCAACAATTTTCAAATTAGTCATTTTTTTTATTTTTTGAACAAACAATTGTAGTTTATCAATCTGGACGCCCTCTCGGCACATACCGGTATCAACAAAAACATGAATTCTACAATTCTTTTGATGTTTATTAAGGCTCTTGGCCATTTCTAAATCGAAAACAGTTATGTGAAAAGGAAGTTGTTTTATAGAAAAATTGTTCGGGTGGGTATAGCCAAGAATCAAAATACGAGATTTTACTTTTAGCTTAGTCAATTCATATGCTTCATACAAGCTGTCGACAACCAAAAAATCAGGCTTTAATTGATCAAAAACCAGGGCAACTGTTTTTATTCCGTGTCCATACGCATTGCTTTTTAGAACTGGCACAATTCTTGCCTCTGTATGGAAACTCTGAAGTCTTTGGTGATTCTGTTTGAGAGCAGACTGGCTGATTAATATTTTATTTAGATGATGATACCTTTGCCTAAGTAGCTTACCTAGCATATGGTTATTATAGTACTATATTGGTAGTGGGGATAATTAAGAAACTGGTTCAAAATTTGCTGGTTTTAATAGGTATTGTCATTATTTCCTGCCCTTTGTGGATAAAATCAGTGCCTCCAAAATACTTTTCTGCCCTGACTGGCAAATCCTCAATTATTGACAAATATGTTTGCGATTTTTCGGCTGAGGTTGTAGGCGAATCAATGAGCCCGGTGATTACACCAAAAACTCGTATTTCTCTTTCCCGCTGTTTTGAAGAAACAGATTTGACTGAGGGGACAGTGGTTTTATTTGACGATGGCTCGTATCTTCGGTATGGGATTATCCGCCATGTCATCCCCCTTACTCCGATTGTGTATAAAGTTTCAGATGAAAAAGCTCCGGAGCTGTTTCATGATGTTACAAAAAAAGAAATTGCCGGAATGACAAAAAGTATTGATATCAGCCAATCAAAATATCAAGCCAAACAGGAGGTCGAGTCGTTTATCCTTGATCCCAGCGAATTTTTAACCGATCTTTATTTGGGGAAAATTCCCAAAGGGATGGGCATCGAAATGACGACTGTAGAAAAAACCACTTCTTTTTCCCGACGGCAGGATAAATTCTGTTCTGTAATCGTACCTAAGGAAGATCTGCTTGACGTGAGTACTGAATTTATCGACGCTAAAACCGAAGAGATTCTTATTTCTAAAAAAAACATTGTTTTTAATGTCCGGCCCGAACCAAACATTAACTGTAAGGATTTTGGCTCTTTTCAAGGAATGCTTAATTTAGATCCAGGCACTTACCGGTATCGATTTTTGCTGAATCATCAGGTATTGGCCGATATTAAATTTGAGGTAAGATAGCCAAAATTAGCCAAAAGCAACATCAAGCACCATCATTATGACAAATCCTAACATTGTTCCAAAGGTGGCTAAATCAGTATGGTTGCCTTTTTGAGATTCTGGGACAACTTCTTCTATAGTGACAAAAATCATTGCTCCGGCAGCAAAGGCTAAAGCATAAGGGAGAGTTGGCTTCATTAAAGTGACTACCATGGCACCGACAACAGCCGCTATTGGTTCAACAACCGCAGACAATTGGCCATACCAGAAACTTTTGAGACGAGAGGCACCGGTACGCCTGATAGGAACCGAGATGGCAAAGCCTTCTGGAAAGTTTTGAATACCGATACCAACAGCTAGAGTAATAGCACCGGCTAGAGTCGCTGTAGACAAGCCAGCAGCAGCAGCGCCAAAGGCCACTCCGATTGCCAAACCCTCGGGGATATTGTGTAAAGTAATGGCCAAAAAAAGTAGAATTGTTTTTTGCCAATCGGTTTTGATTCCTTCGGCTTCTTCTTTGGGAAAGCCGATATGAAGATGGGGAATTATTTTATCGATAATGCGTAAAAAAAGACCTCCCATTAAAAAGCCAGTGGCAGCCGGAAACCAGGAAGGCAAACTGGTATCAACAGACATTTCAATAGCTGGGGCCAAAAGAGACCAATAACTGGCCGCGATCATTACTCCAGCGGTAAAGCCGAGCATAAAATCAAGCACTTTCCGGTTGACCTCTTTGAAGAAAAAGACTCCGGCCGCTCCCAGGGCAGTGACTCCCCAGGTAAAACAAGTAGCCAGGAAAGCTTGCATTACTGGAGATAAATTTTGAAAAGAGTTTATCACGACTGTAATATTATAATATTTTCGCTGTCGCCAAATTAACTTTGTCTTTGTAATTAACAAGAATATTGTTATGATAGCGCCAAATGCTTACAGAGATTTCCATATCTGAAGCGAGAGTGGGACCGGAGGTTTTGTCACCTGAAATACGACAGTGGTACGAACAATATGCCAAGGATACTTGGCGCAGTATTGACGCCATGGTTTGTCCTAACGGTCTGCCTGCTGATCATTTGCATTACCTCCGGGCACCGGACGGAAAATCCTCGGAAACATTCCAAATAACAAATAGAACTAGTCCAACCAATATTGGTTTTAAGCTCGCTTGTGATTGTGCGGCAGGAGCTCTTAAAGAACTGCCTATACCCGAGGCACAGTACAGGGCAGAAACGACCCTGGCGACCATTTTAGACATGATGAAAGACCCACAGGTGTTTGTTTTGACAAACAACAATAACGAAGGTTTATTTGTGAATTGGATACAACCGTCCATAGCAAAAGCATGCACTCATTGGCTTCCCGTCGATTCTTCTAAACAACAAACTCCTGCTCCACTTGTGGAACAACAGCTTTCCTCCATAGATAATGCTTGGCTTAAGGCCTATCTTATGCTCACAAAAGCCCAATTCCCCCAATTGAGAGAGACAGTCGACAACATACTCGCTCGCATCGATCTATCTTTTATGATTGATCCTAAAACTAAATTTTTCCGAGGGGTCTACCTGCTTGACCCGCCTGGTTTTAAGCCTTGGCAGTACGACAAGCTCTCGGAAAATAGAATTCTTTATGCCGTAGGAGATAATGAGACCGCTGAATTATTAGCGGTTTTGTTAAACAACAGGTCAGAGAACAGTATCTATACTGATCCAACTACCGGCCTTTCTGCTAGAAGGACTTGGGATGGCGAAGGCTTTACTGTTTTTTGGCCAGCTTTACTGGTGCCCGAGGGTGAATTAAGTTCTCAGTGGAAACAGACTTATGAAGCCACGATTCAAGCCCAAAAAAAATTTGGCGCTCAGCACAACAACGGTCATTACGGCTACTCGGCTGGCCTTGGTCCTGATGGAAAATATTATGAATTTAGAGTACCGGAAATGGGCGAAAGCAGCGATCCGTATGAAGCCCGGACGGTTATTACAATCTCTGCCTTGGTGAATATGGGAATAATAAAGCCGATTGAAACTTGTCTTGAATTGCAAAGGTTACACGCGGAATTTGAAGAAATAACTCATCCCGGTATGGGTGATGGGGATACTGTAGATACAGCTACCGGAGAATGCCAACCCGATCAACTTTTCCCCAATCAAGCAACCAGTTTACTAGCTTGTTGGAATATATTAAATAAACGCCAGCCTCAAAATCTTTTTATGCAGGTAGCGCCGCCTGCTCTAAAAAATGCTTACGAACAATGTTCTTTATGGTGAGATAATACCTTATTCTTATTCTCTAGCCCGCTTGAAGCCGGCGGTTGTTTCATAGATAAGCTTTGCTACCGCTACTATACTAACGGAAATAGCTCTTTTTCGGTTGACAACTACGACTGTGTTTGTTAATATTAAAGTATGAAAATTCAACGTAACCTGCTTTCTGTTTTGAAAAATGATCTGGAAAAAACTAATAAAGGACTAATAATTTATGGTCCTAGACAAGTTGGGAAAACCACACTTGTTAACGATTTACTTAATGAATTTAAATGGAATACTTTGATTTTGAATGGTGATCAAAGGGGTCAATGGTGGGAATTATTAATCAGCAGAGAATTATCTAAGCTAACACTGTTAGTTTCTGGTTATGATGCGGTGGTAATTGATGAAGCACAACGAATTCCTGAAATTGGGCTAAGTTTGAAAATTTTGTTGGATAACTTTCCCAAATTGAAAGTCATTATTACTGGATCATCATCTCTTGATTTAGCCAGTAAGATTAGCGAACCATTGACAGGAAGGATCTATAGTTATAAATTATTTCCCATATCTCAAAAAGAACTTCGAGTAGTGAATACTCCATACGAGATAGAACAACAAATTGAAGAGAGACTAATATATGGATCATACCCAGAAATATTTTCTTTAGAAAGTATTCAAGAAAAAGCAAAATATCTAGAAAATTTGACTAACAACTATCTCTATAAGGATTTATTAGAATTTGGAGATATTAGAAATTCTTCTAAAATACACGATCTATTAAGACTGGTGGCTTTTCAGATAGGTAATCAAGTATCGATAAGTGAACTAGCTAAGACCTTGGAAATTAATCGTACCACAGTAGACCGATACATTGATTTACTCGAGAAATCTTTCATTATTTTCCGTTTACCCGGATTTAGTAGAAATATGCGTAAAGAAGTGACAAAAATGGATAAAATATTTTTTTACGACACAGGAGTGAGAAATTCAATAATTGGAAATTTAAATATGCTTAATAGCCGAGATGACGTGGGTAAATTGTGGGAAAATTTTTTGATTGTTGAACGAATGAAAAAACTAAGCTATGAGCAAAAACTTTTTTCTCAGTACTTTTGGCGTTTAACCAGTGGAGCCGAAATTGATTTGATAGAGGAAACTGAAGGCAATTTACACGGTTTTGAATTAAAACATGGAAAGAAAACTGCCAAAATTCCAGATTCATGGAGGATTAGTTATCCTCAAGCAACTTCAACCTTGGTCAATAAGGATAATTGGCAGAACTTTGTTATTTAAACACTTACTCCCTAGCCCGTTTAAAGCCAGCGGCAATGGCGTCTGGCTCGGTGCAAAACCAGCGATCGCCTTTGTCCAGATTCATCACAATTTGTGAATAGTGTCGAAAGCCGGGTAGATGATAAAAACGGCGATCATTGGGGTCGAGATTGCCTTTGATGAGGCAGCCCAGTTTTTTGTCTTGGGCGCAAGTACGCCACAGGCCAGTTTTGTTTTGGTGGGCTCCTTGGGCGGCGGCAATTAATTCGGCTTGGTATCTGTGATTAAGATAGTCTTCAAAATAAGCTCCGGCGCCTTGGCGCAAAAGCTCTTGATTAATCATTATCTTACTGACAAATACATAAGCCAGAATTCGGCCATATTGATCAAGTTTATTAGCATCGGTTTGCAAGTGAACTTGTTTATTTAGGACCAATTGGCGATTAAGAGAGATGGCGGCAGTAGCGTAGCATTCCCCTATTTCCGGGGTATCGACGCCAAGATAACGAACACGCTCGCCATTATCAAGCTCAATCGTGTCGCCATCAATAATGCGGGTGACCAAATGGGTTTGGGGCCTGAATTGAAGATAACCAAACAAAGAAAAAATTAGAATAGCCAAGCCGATTAAAAACTGCTGCCAGCTGGAAAAACATTTTTTCTTCTTGGCCATTTTTATATAATAATCTTAGCAGAGTTTATTTTGATAAAAAAATGAAGAACGCAATTATTTTGCTGATTATAATCGCTGGTGTGGCGGCTTACTTTTTGAACAAGTTTGGCGCAACAGACTGGGAGACGTATTCAAACACCAAATATAACTACTCAATCCAGTACCCAAAGGACTGGGATCTTAGAGAGTATCCGGATTCGCAAAGCGGCGCGGCTTTTAATCCCATCGACAAGCCCGGATACCCAGACAATAGCGACTCAATCACCACATCGGTGAATACAAGCGCAAATTTTGACAACGAGCCACTTGACGATTACATCAGGAAAGCAGGTGCCGGCATTCAAGACTATACTGACCTGGCTTCGATTAAAGAAGTGGAGGCTACAGACGGAGTAATCGGGTACGAAACGACATGGATGATGCAACCTTTTCTTGGCAGAGGCATCGGCTTGACCGAATCCTTGCCTATCACCTTTTTTGAAATCCCGAGCGACAAGTCATTACTAATCCGGGTTTATTTAAACAGAGAAGAAGATTTGGAAATATATGAACAAATGCTGACAACTCTAAAATTCAGCTCTCCTGACTGATCTCAATAAATAGGTGCTAAGTTATTTTATTCTTCGCATCCGTCACCATCAAACACCGGATCGCCATTGAGAACGTTTTGATACTGGCAAACCGAGCCATCACCTTTTTCACCCCTAACCTTGTCTCCTTCGGCAATCACAGACGAAGCTAAGACTGCAAAAGCGAAAGCAAAAACAAACAGTAAGACTATTAATTTCTTCATTATTTTTTCATCTCCTCCCGATTTTTAATGTACCTTCAAGATAACAACATTTTTTTTTACTGTCAAACAGTTATATTTAAGTATAATTGTGGAATGGAACCAAAAAGTGTTTTGGCTTTTGATATTGACGGCACTCTTACCAAAAGAAACACTTACAACATTCTTCCCGAAGGATTGGCGACAGTTTTAAATGCGCTTAGCAAAGCAGGTCATTATTTTTTACCAGTTACCGGAAAGCCGATTGCTTATGTTTCAAGATTGATTCAAACCAATCATCTGACAGATCGAGGAATAATTGCTGAAAATGCCGGCGTATACCGCAAACCCGAATCTGAGACGATTGAGATTTTTGAAAAAGAGAGTGTAAAAGCGATTTGTGAATTAAAGGAAATGCTTGGATTGGTACCAAGCGCTGGCAATATTTGTGATGTATTTATTGAAGGCAGGATTCATAAAATGCCAGTTGATCCAGAGGATCATTCGATTTTGACTTTGTTTACCGACCCTAAGTTCATCAGTCATCGCTGGCAGTTTGAGCAGACCATTACAACAGAAGAAGTGTTTGATTTTCTTCAAAAAATTGTTCAAGACAAATGGGATGATCAACTAAAGGTCATTCCCCCTTTTCCGGACGGAGGAATACAGGTTATTCGTAAAACTCACACAGGAAGAATTATTGATAAGTCATTAATTGTAGACGTTATCAAAATTATGTTTGAAATGACGGAGATGCCACCAATTGCCATGTTTGGTGATGGTCACAATGATGTTCCGGCAATGACGCCAAAAGAAGTGACGGCCATAACCTTTTCTAACGCACATCCTTTGTTAATAGATTTTGTCAAAAATAAAAAGGGCTATATTTCACAATCGCTGGCTCCGGATAATTATGGAACAGTTGAAGGGCTTTATTGGTTAGTGAAAACCAATTTTTTTAAGGAGGATTCAAATTTGGTAAAAAGAATACTAAACAATACTTTTAAGGATCGATTTTCGTAAAGTCAATTTATTTCAAAGATTTTGTTTTTGGACTTCTTTGCCCTCCAGGGGCGGGGCGCTGACATAAATGTGGAGCTGATCCATAAGATCTTTTTCCACTCTGGGGTTTTTGGAATTGGGATGGGCAATGATTGATATCCTCATATCTCATGCTTTGATAATTGATCAAAAAGGCGATTAAGTTGCAAATCCGTGATTGAATTAACATTAATTGAGATTTGTTCTTGCAGGGTTTTTTCCAAAAGAACGGCGTCTTTTTTGGTCTGACTGTAATCTACGGACGGATTTCGGGCTTGTAAATCAGCAATCCGATTTTCTAGAGACATAATGCCAAATGGACCAATTCTCATATCGCAATAAACAGTGATTCCAGACTCTAAATCTTTATTTTTTAATATTGCCGGAGTATTACTCCACTCGAGTTTGTTGACTAAATCCAGGACTGTTTCTGGCAAGCCAATTTCCTGGCAAATGGCCAAAGTGGCGGCGTGGATATTGTTGCTGTATTTTTTGATCAGTTCTTGCCGGACCGCTTGCCAATGTCGAATTTCCTCAGGCGTCATCTTAAAAACCGGATTACTGAAGTTGAACTTGATGATATTAGCCATATCGTGGAACAGGCAGGTTTGTAAAATTGCCTCTTTGTCTAGCAACTTGCCGATCCAGTTTTCGGCCAGAATTTGCGACAGGGCGGCAACCCGCAGCATATGTTCCTGAAGATTTTGCGGAATCTTGTATTGGGCATATATTTGCGCAACGTTCATTGATAGTATTATAGCCGATTTTGTGATTAAGCAATTGGCTTGAATTATGGTGACAAGGGGTCTATAATGACTTATAGTGGTAGCTGAAAGACCATTTGATAAGCAAAGAAATCCTAGATTTGATAAATTGGATTTTAATACTCCCAACAGTCCTATTAGTGGAATTAATTTCCAAAGAAATCCCGACGGTTCGTATACATTAACTCGGTTAGAAGACGAAAAACCCTGGCATGAGGATCAAGGCTTTAGATTGTTTATTGTGCCATCTGATTATTGCGATGAGGCAGCAAAAGAATTTAGACAAGACCCGGTTGCCTACTATGGCTGGCTAAAGAAAAACGATTCCGGGGGGAGAATGCTGGCGCTTGGACCTAATCCAGTAATCAAATCAGATAAGTATTCCTCTTTAATCATTCTTAAACGGGTAGATCACCGAACCAGAAACCGGGTTACGACTCCAGACATATACCGCGGGCAGGTGTTTGCAGATGAACCAATAAGAGAAGTGATCACTGATCGTTTGCTTCATTGGGACGGGGACAGGCCATTAAAACTTTCGTTACTTACTCAGGATGTGCCAACAGTTTTTTGTGAAAACCCGAAATTATCATCAACAAACTCAGGCAATAATGAATTACCAATTATCCCTGGCGAAAACCTAATTATTATGGATGAATTGCACAAACACGAAGGCCAGATGGGGCCACGGATAAACAATATTAAAGTCAGGGTGGAAACATCAGAAACCGGTCAAAAGGAGTGGGTGGTGACCCGGCCTGAGAACGATCTTTACTTAAGACTGAAACAATCCACCGATGAAGAATGGAAGAAAAAAGTTGTCGCCTCTTTGGGACTGAAAGATGTTGAGGATTTGCAGAATATTGCTTCGGGAATTAGTGGGATTATAGACATCAATGGCACTCTTCATTGTTATAACGGCCAAAATGAAATCAGAGTTCCTGTTGATGGGAAAGTTTGTTTTGTGGCAGAGGCAACCAGAGGTCAAAGACGAGTTATGGAACTGGAGGTTTACAAAACGGCTGAAGGTGAACAAATGGTGCGCTGGATAGCCGGAATTGAGCCGCTTCAGGAGTATGTTGTTTATGATTCGCGTGGAACGATAAAATCAACAATTCATCTAACTCCTATTGAAGGAAAAATAGTTTTAAAAGCAGAAGCCGAAAAACAAAAAGCTCGAGAGGAAGCTAAAGAAGAAGAAAATAATAGAAGACTGGGACAAAGTCGAATAGTAAAGAATCCACTGGGGGCACAGCGCTTTTTTGGATAACAACTATTTTCATATTTGATCATTTCGGTATCAAACAAGAGATATAATAGAGCCCATGTCAATTGGGCGAACACTTATTTTGGCCAAGGGTTGGTACGAGGAATTTAAGATAAATCGATGGCCCAAGCCGTACTCATTTCACAATCTGGACCATATTAAGGCAGACTGCCAGGCGGCAGATAAATTAATAGCAGCGGCCTTTTTGGGCAATGATCCCTTGCGGATTAGAGAGGATCTATTCAAATGGAATCAAAAGCATTCTGATAATCAAATAAAAGAAACAGAATTGGCAGCAGTGTGCGAGATGGCTTTGATCTTTCACGATTTGGGCAATATTCTTGAGACAGTGATCAATAAAGATAATACTTTAGTGCCGGTTTTTTTAGATAAATATTTGGCCAAAGGCGCCGAAGACAGAAGCGGGAAAATTGCCAAAATTTTAATGGAAAACAGTCTTTCGGACAAAACAAAAGAGAGATATTTACGATTGGTTTTACATCTGATTGAGCAAACCAGCTTTATTGTTTCTGAAAAATGCCCTTTTGGCTTGTTTACCAGAATGGTGGATCAAATTGGCTCTGGCTTGTTTGCTGAAAACAAAACTCGTAATCGCGGTTTGCTGGAGGAAACGCTAGCTGAGAATCCTCAGACTGAGATTGTGCCCGACTCTTTTTACAATTTTACCCGGTTAAGATTGACCGAGCTGGTTCCGGACCACGCCATCAGACAAGCGATTTTGGATATCTGGGATAAAAAACTGCCCGTTATTATCGACGTGCCCAAAAAACCGATCCGCATTGACAAATGGCTGGCAAAAACCGCTATAATTAAAGGATGAAGCTTTCTTTTAAAACCGGTTTGAGTTTTGGATTAACCTCCGGAGTGATTACTACCCTGGGTCTGATTGTGGGCTTGAACGCCAGTACCGGTTCTCAACTAGTAGTGATTGGCGGTATTTTGACAATCGCCACCGCAGACGCGTTTTCAGACGCCCTTGGGATACACATTTCCCAGGAGTCGCAGAATCAGCACTCGGAGCAATCAATTTGGGAGGCAACCATCGCCACATTTTTGTCCAAATTTTTATTTGCCCTAACCTTTATTGTCCCCTTTCTTTTATTTAGGACGACTGAAGCCATTTTGATCAATATTGTCTGGGGTTTTGCGGCTTTATCCTTTTTTAGTTATTTGATTGCCAAACAGCAAAAGAAAAATCCGATTGGTGTGGTACTGGAGCATTTGGTAATTGGTTT
>Ga0208375_1000656_pt1 | contig 47304 bp, 45 predicted proteins | sample RifOxyD1_FD_184038 | JGI IMG/M metagenome (GOLD analysis project Ga0208375, IMG submission 184038) | Soil microbial communities from Rifle, Colorado - Rifle Oxygen_injection D1 (SPAdes) | ecosystem: Environmental > Terrestrial > Deep subsurface > Rock core/Sediment | place: Rifle, Colorado... | reverse complement strand
CCGTTGAAACGCTCCACGAGAGATTGATCTGAGAGGTAGAGATGGCTCCGGCAAAAGGATTCGTGGGTGTTGTGGGTGCGGTGGTGTCGGTTGCCGCAGTCACCGTGACCGTCGCACTCTGTGTGGTTGTACCTCCTGCTCCCGTGCAGGTTAGGGTGTAGGTGGTGTTTGCGGTTGGTGAAAGTGTTTGTGTGCCACTCGTTGCTTTCGTGCCTGTCCATCCGTTGCTTGCGGTACAAGAGGTGGCGTTCGTGGAAGACCAGGTGAGGGTGGTTGATTGACCTGAAGTGAGTGATGTGGGGCTTGCAGAGAGGGTGAGTGTGGGGGTTGGGTATTGAGCAATGACTTTCTCTAGGTACTGCTCTGAACCCCAGCCGTCAGGTGCGGCGATGTAGTCGATCTGCCACCACCAGACCGTGGCTCCGGTGGTACTAAGGGACGCAAGGGGTCCGCCAATGACGGTACCTTCTGCACCGAGTGCTTGGGTGCCTGTCTTGGTGCCGGGTGCGTTGTTTGCGGGTGCAGTGCGGACGTTTAAGATGTTGAGTGTTTTGACGCGGTCTCCGGGGGTGAATTTGGTGGAAGGTTGTTCTGCGGATTGCGTGGTGGCAGAGATGATGTTTGAGTACGTGGAGAGGTTGCCTGCGGCATCGTATGCCTGCACGGTATAGGTGTAGGTGGTTGCTTGGGTAAGACCGATGCTTGAATAAGTAGTGCCCGTGGTCGTGGTGAGTTGCGTACCATTGCGGTAGATGCGGTAGCCGGTGACTCCGACTGCATCGGTCGATGCAGTCCAGGAGAGGTTGATCTGGGTGGTGGAGGTTGGAGTGGCGGAAAGATTGGTTGGGGTGGTGGGTGCGGTGGTGTCGGCTGTTCCTCCTCCGCCTTGTGAAGGGTCGACGAGTGCATAACCGTCAGCGCCTTTTGCATACTTCATGTCGTCAAGGTAAATCGAAAAATCAGGCCGATTGAGGTCGCCCCAGTAGAGTCCGATTTTCCATGGCGCTGAATTATTTCCGTTTGGATTTTGCCCGACGGCATCGAAGTCAGATGCAGTGCGGCCGTTCATGGTTACTTTCTTCACGCCATCAATCCACACTTCGATCATCCCCGTATCGTTGGTCTTTCTCAAAACATGGTAGACGACATTCACCCATCGGCCGGTGGGCATCGGTATATCTTTTCTATCAACGTATATATCTTGCTCCGCGGCTGTAGAGTATCCCCTGTCGACACCGTACACAGGGCCATTTTGGTCAGCCGTGATGCGAATTTTGCTTTCACCTTGGAAAGACCAGTGTGCCACTTCGAGCTTTTCTCTAGTCTCATTTTCTCCATTCAACCAACCACTCGGGAAATCGTCGGGGAACCAGATCTTGTACCCAAGCCAGTGGTCCTCATTGATTTCATAGTCGTAATGGCTCCCAAGGGATGTCGGATGGAACATGGCGCGGTGTTTGGGATTAGTAGAAACCCCAGTTAAACAGCTTCCATCGCCACCTTGAAAGACGCGGAGTGCTTTGTTTGACCCGCCCATGGGATCAGCGAGCGACCACTTTCGCCCACCGGTGCACAGCTGATCGATCTTGCTCGTTCCCCCGTCAACGCTTGTGAGAACACTTTCACTGGGCACAATGGTCTGAAATCCGTTATTGAAGTCAAGCTGCCAACCGAGCGTCGCCCCTCCTCCCGTAGTAGCAACCGCCACTGTCACGCTCTTCACAATACTACCCCCTGCTCCGGTGCAGGAGATGGTGTAGGTGGTATTGGTTGTGGGTGAAAGTGTTTGTGTGCCACTCGTTGCTTTGGTGCCTGACCATCCGTTACTTGCGGTACACGAGGTGGCGTTGGTGGAGGACCAGGAGAGGGTGGATGATTGTCCTTGGGTGATGGTGGTGGGGTTGGCGGAGAGGGTGACGGTGGGGGCGGAAGTTGCTCCCTGTGTGGTTGCATTCACAATACTTGAATATGCAGAGGTGTTCCCTGCGGCATCCATGGCACGCACGCGGAAGCGGTAGGTGGTGTTCGCGGTGAGGGCGGTGTTTGCGTAGGTGGTTCCTGTTGGTGTTGCTACTTGCGTGAAGGTGGTGCACGTTGCTCCGGTACAGCGTTCGAGGCGGTAGGTGGCGACACCCACGTTGTCCGTGGACGCATTCCACGCGAGGTTGATCTGGGTGGTGGAAGTTGGGGTTCCCGTGAGAGATGTTGGGGTGGTGGGTGCGGTGGTGTCGGGGGTTCCTCCTCCGCCTTGTGGATTCACCATGTCAAACCCATTAACCCCGAACGCATATTTCAAATCATCCATGAGCATGATGTGATCGTTCGGTGTCGAAGTATCGCCCCAGTACCATCCTATTGAATGGTGTGTCTTGTAGTCATACTTGTATGCCCCGCCGAGTAGCACGTCATCGAGATAGGAACCTGTCCACGTGTTTTTTTCATCTATCAATGGCGTGTCATTTGCGGAAGCGGCATTGAGCCAGAGACGGAAATATCCGTCGGGGGATGTACTGGTGAGCCGGAGTTGCATGACGATGTTCATCCATTTGTTAGGGACAATCGGTATTTTGGTCCAAGCTCCGTATTGCTGTTTTCCTGCTGAGTCAAGGTAGGCTCGCCGTACCCCCAAATTAGTCCCGTTATCAAGCACCCTGATATCTGGCGTCTCGTATCCTTGGTCACCAGAACCACCAGCTGTAGCAAACATCCGCGCTTGCAAAACGTACGGGTCTATCTGTGGAGGATTAGGCGACCCATTAAAACGCCAGCGGAATCCCATCCATATTTCGGTATCCTTCGGCATGAAATACGCGCCATTTGCCTCGGGTTTCCACTGTGCTCGGTGCTTCTGCAGACGAAGCACATTATTATTCCCGCTATCATCTTCGTTTGTTATACAAGTATCTCGGTCTTCACGAATGCGCAAAACCTTGTTGCCAGCCTCATCAGGATCGTCTACGACGACAAATGTTTTTGTCAGCTCACATCCGGTTGGCGATCCAAATGGTGTATTGGTAAATGAACCATACCAACCGATTGCATAATCAGTACCGTAGACACCCATATTTGGGTCAAAGTCGTTCGAGTATTGAAGCGTCGCCGCGCTCACCCCAACCGGAAGTGCCAAAATAGCGAACGTGGTAAGAATCAACCGAAATACAACGTGCAGAGCGCGGGACATGTGTGTGAATAATGAATGAATAATGAGTGTTGAGATAATTCTACCCCGCACTACTCCCTAAAGAAAGCGCGCTTATCCCCAGTTGGGTTTTTGGGAATAATGTACGGCAATAATGTACGGCACTGTGTACTCTGCTCTGTTTACGGTTTGCGACTTCCCTGCTAGAATTGCGGGACTTGCCGGAGTGGTGGAATGGTAGACACGCACGACTCAAAATCGTGTGAGGCAACTCATGGGGGTTCAAGTCCCCCCTCCGGCACCGAAAACGAAGTTTGAGGGGCCGTAGAGCGAGGCGCCGGCGCGCCTCGCGTGGGGAACTTGAAAAGGTTCTCCCTTATTTTTGAAGATGTGCTCATCTGAAAAAATGGGAAACCTGTACTGAATCTGTAAGATTCAAGCCCCTCCGGCACATGAGCAGAGCGGCGCGGCGCGAATGTGCCGGAGAGAAATGTGCCTGCGCACATTTCGTGGGGGACTTGAAAGGCGGAGCCTTATTTTCTCAGTAGAGAAAATAGCGAGCCGGGGCCGCGACCGAGGTGAGTGGCGACGAATCGAGAGTTGTGGCCAAGCCACACACACAAAAACACCGCCAAGGCCTTGGCGGTGTTTTTTGTGTGGTTAACGTTTCCTTGCACTAGATCTTTCCGACAAGGTCGAGCCCCTTGGTAAGGGTGTCGTCGCCCGGATTCCAGTTTGCGGGGCAAACCTGTCCACCGTGTTCACGAACGAACTGCATTGCCTTGAGTTTGCGCAGAAGCTCCTTGGCGTTACGTCCAACACTGTTATCATTAACCTCAACTCCTTTCAGAATACCATCGGGGTCAACAATGAAGGTGCCGCGGAGTGCCACACCTTCTTCTTCGATGTAACATCCGAAGGTCTCAGCAAGTTCATGACGAAGGTCAGAGAGCATCGGAAATTCTACTTTCTTGATTGCCTCTGATGTGTCGTGCCACGCCTTGTGCACGTAGACGCTATCGACAGAAACCGAGAGGATCTCCGCATTAAGTTTCTGAAACTCTGCGTAGTTCTCCGCCATCTCTTCGAGCTCAGTCGGGCACACGAACGTAAAGTCTCCGGGATAGAAGAAGAGGATCGCCCACTTGCCACGATAATCAGAAAGCTTTATCTTTTTGATCTCGTCTTTGTGGTACGCCTCAACTTCGATGTTCGGGATCTCGTGTCCGATCTCGGCGAGCATTCCGCACGAGCCGCATGCAGTCCCGCAAACACCGTTTTCCTCGTTGCCGCAAGTACCGCAGCAATCGTTTTCGTTTTTACAGCTCATATATATAGTGTGATTAGTTTGGATAATGCCCGACGAGTATAGCATACCTGACGCCCTTTTTCTATGTAAAAAGTCTGATACTATGCAGACAATGAAGAAGGTACAAAAACTCATAACCGTTGTGGGGCCAACGGCTTCCGGCAAGAGTGATCTAGCGGTCATGATCGCGCGTGCTGTCGGTGGCGAAGTTGTCTCTGCCGATTCGCGCCAAGTATACACCGATCTTGATCTTGGTACGGGCAAAATAACCCGAAAAGAGATGCGCGGGGTTCCCCATCATCTCCTTGACGTCGCTTCACCCAAGCGAACCTTTACGGTGGCGCAATACAAAAAGCTCGCGGAGCGATCCATCGCCGATATCATTGATCGCGGGAATGTTCCCATTCTTTGCGGCGGTACCGGATTCTACGTACAAGCGATTGTTGACGATCTACAGATACCGAATGTTCCACCAAATGTTCCCCTCCGTAAGACACTTTCAAAAAAAACTGTCGCAGAATTATTCGCCATCCTTACAAAACTTGACCCAGACCGTGCATACACTATCGATGCAAAAAATCCCGTGCGCTTGATTCGTGCGATCGAGATTGCGCAAGCTCTTGGGAGCGTTCCAAAATTGCCCACAAAACCGGCGGACATGTACGACATGCTCATTGTTGGAATCCTCCCAAGTGACGCGGAACTCCGCGCGCGCATCCATAAGCGGCTTCTTGCACGAATGCGCCAAGGAATGCTGGCTGAGGCGAAGCGTCTTCACATCCAAGGACTCTCATGGAAACGCATGGAAGATCTTGGCCTTGAATACCGCTACCTGGCGCGCCACCTGCAGGGAAAGCTCACTAAGAAGGAAATGCTTGAGGAACTTGAAAATGCAATCTGGCAGTACGCAAAGCGACAGAAGACGTGGTTCAAGCGCGACAAGCGAATCGTGTGGATCACACCCGCTGAATTAAAAAAGATTACTCCTCTTGCGACTCAGTTTTTGAAAAGTTAACTTTGGCGGGCCCACGAGGATTCGGTCACAAGTTACTAAGTCGCTTTGCTCCTAAGTACTTTCGACCCCGGCTCGCCAGTCTGCAATGCTCGACGCATTGCCCTGGCTCCGCCCTTCGAATCCTCGGGGACATCACAGACGCCTTCCCCCAACACCTATGGAAACGGTGTTGGGGGAAAGTCGTAGCGGGCCCACGAGGATTCGAACCTCGGTCAACGGTTTTGGAGACCGCTATTCTACCACTGAACTATAGGCCCAAGTGAGGGATAAAGAAAGTGTTCACATTTTCTTTTCCCGAACGCCGGGCCTATATTACTATATAGGCCCAAACGGAACAAAGTAGATCTTCTTCTGATCGTCTTTGTTTGTCCACTATACTACACCCATAAAAAAATCCCAGTCATGCTGGGATTTTTTTACTTCTTTGCCTCTTTATGTGGAACCTGCTTCTTGCACCATTTGCAATATTTTTTGAGCTCGATCTTACGAGTGACCAGCTTTTTGTTCTTGCTGCTCCAATAGTTAATGCGCTTGCAGTCTTTGCACGCGAGTTTGATGAGTCTTTCTTGTGACATATACGAAAAATGGCTGGCGGCGCCAGGTCCTCATAAGATACTATACATTTCTAAAAAACGCAACCTGCCCTTTCCTGCTATTGATATATTCGGCGCATGAGCGGGTTCAACCGTGTCAGGATCTCGTAGGCACTCGTCCCCGAACGCTCCGCAAGTTCCTCAGCGCTAATGTTATCTTTCCCGCTCCTTCCTATAAGTACCGCTTCATTGCGAACACGGACACCCGAGATATCCGTTACATCAACGACGATCATGTCCATGCATACTCTTCCCAAAACTCGGGCGCGTTTCCCGCGAATGAGCACCTCGCCTTTACTTGAAAGGGCACGCGGGTATCCATGCCAATAACCGACAGGGATCACAGCAATCGTCGTATCACGCGAAACTTTTTCGGTGAGATCATAGCCGACCGCACTTCCCTTTGGTATTTTTTTTATCTCCGCCACAAGACTTTTCCACGCGAGTACCGGCGCAAGCATCATGGTACTTGAAAGTTTTTCCTCTGCCCATGATGATGGCCACACGCCATACAAACCAATACCTGCGCGCGCAACATCGAAGTGCGCTTCGGGGAATAAGAGAAGCCCTCCTGTAGCACCCGCATGCACATTAACATTTACCCCCGCTTGAACGAATGCTTCGCGCCACCGATTCAGCTCCTCGAGCTGACGCGTTGTGTATCGCGTAGAAACCAAATTCCCACGATCCTTTGCCGCGGCAAAATGCGTGTAGAGTCCCGAAACAGTGACCGAGCCCTTCATCCGCTGTACGACTCGAACAACGCGGTCGCGGTCGGTCTCAAGAAATCCCTGACGATGCATCCCCGTATCAACCTTGAGGTGAATTGCCGGCACGTTGCCACTTCTCGCCGCCCCCATGATCTGGGTCAATCCTTCAATGCTCGATATCGTCACCGCAACATTCGCTTTTGCGAGCGAGGCGAACATCTCAGGAAGTGTGTAGCCAAGAACCAGGATCGGCACGCGGATGCCCGCCGTTCGCAGAGCAATTGACTCAACACCAGAGTCGACACCGAGCATATCGGCACCGTGCCGCACCACCTCGCGAGAAAACTCAACGAGGTCGTGTCCATATGCGTTCGACTTTACCACAGCGAGAAGTTTCGTTCCCTTGGATAGATGGTTCTTGAGTACGCGACAATTGCTCTGGATCGCCTTACGGTCGATCTCGATCCATGTGCGAAGGCCAGCGCGGTCTTTTATGGAAACTCTACGGGGCATGATGTTAAGGAGTATATACCAAAGAAAACGCCCCGCGAAGCGGGGCATGAGTCCTCTTGATTTTTGTTCTAGCACCAGACTATTCCTTCTTCAGAATTAACCCAGAGTTTTGCCTTCCGATTAGGCATCCGCCCATGAGTAAGACGTGGCTGCTCAATCCTGTTTTCCTTGATGAACTTACGAAGCAATGCCTCGGCCTCGTCTTCGACCCCCACCCAGTATTTGAGACGGTATACCCTCACTACCTGATCCCAACACTCGGGCCTGTCACATGCCGTCCCCGAAATGATTTTTTCCACATGCTCAGGGTTTACCTCCCCGCGTGCCATTTCCCTGATACACAGCGCAACACTTGTTCCAATCATTTGACCTCTCCTTACATATGGTTGAGATTTTTGCCCTCCTAAAAGTACCACGATTCTAAGCACTGTCAATATAGGGGTGCGCCGGGAAGGAACGCTCACTGCTCGCTCCGCTGCGCTTTCAAACCCCTCGGTTTGAATAATTCCGCCACGGGAAACTACCGTTTCCCGACCCCTTCCCAGTTCGAATCCTACTCCTTGCAAACAAAAACTAAAATGTCCCGTGTTTTCAAAAACACGGGACATTTTAGTTTTTGTGCGCCGGGAAGGATTCGAACCTTCGTAGGCATAAGCCGCTTGATTTACAGTCAAGTGCGATTGACCACTCCGCCACCGACGCATGCAACGAAAGGGAGTATATCACGCCTCCTTTGTTGGTTCAACGATACTGGGCAATTATCGTACAGTGGTCTTCTTCCCTGCGTGCTTTACCGAAGAGCGACGCGCTGAGGTCTTTTCGACACTCACCACAACTTCCCCGCCCTTCATGTCCACGGCGACCACGCCACCCGAAAGCACGCCCCTCGAGATCATCAAAGACGCAACTGGCGTCAGGATCTTACTCTGAATGAGTCGCTTGAGCGGGCGTGCCCCGTAGTGTGGGTCGTATCCTTCTTTGGCCATGTATTCCATTACCGTCTCGCTCACTGAGAGCGTGATTTCTTTTTCTGTGAGACGGTTCTGCACGATCTTCACTTGAAGCTTCACGATCTCGCGGATCGCCTCGGGCGAGAGAATATCAAACATGATGATCTCATCGATGCGATTCAAAAACTCCGGGCGAAACGATTCTTTAAGCGCCTCCATGACGCGACCCTTCGCCTCACTGTAATCAGCGGCCGTCTCGCCGGTGCTGAAGCCGATCGATTGCATCCGGTCAATGAATTGAGCGCCGATATTCGACGTCATAATAATGATCGTATTCTTGAAGTTGACCGTGCGCCCCTTCGAGTCGGTCAAGATGCCGTTATCGAGCACTTGGAGCAAAATGTTGAATACTTCGGGATGCGCCTTTTCGATCTCATCAAACAAGATCACCGAGTACGGGCGATGACGAACGGTCTCGGTTAGATTTCCGCTCTCCTCGTGCCCCACGTACCCCGGGGGTGACCCAATGATCTTTGAGACTGAATGCTTTTCCATGTACTCGGACATGTCGACACGAATGAGCGACTTCTCGTCGTCAAACATGAATGAAGCAAGCGCTTTTGAAAGTTCGGTTTTGCCGACACCTGTTGGTCCAAGGAAAATGAACGAGCCGATTGGACGATTCGGATCAGCAATACCGGCACGCGAGCGCTTGACCGCATCGGCGATCTTTTGAATCGCATCGCTCTGCCCGATCACACGCGAACCAAGCTCCTGCTCAATGCGCGAGAGCTTCTCAGCCTCTTCCTCAAGCATCCGTGTGACCGGAATACCGGTCCAGCGCGACACCACCTCAGCAATATCCTGCTCAAGGATCTCTTCTTTGAGAATACGGCGCGATTTCTGGAGTTTCTTTAGGCGCAGTGCTTTTTGCGCAAGCTCGCGCTGAAGCGTGGGGATCTTCCCATAGCGGATCTCTGCGGCCACAGAAAGGTCGGCGCGCATCTCTGCGTTTTCTGCTTCAAGGCGCAACGCTTCGAGTTTTTTCTTGATCTCACGGATCTCGATCAGGATCTCTTTTTCGTTTTTCCATTTGAGTTCGAGTTCTTTCGTGCGCTCTTTGAGGTCGGCGATCTCCTGGTCGATCTTCTTGGTGCGCGCTTTTGCCTTTTTACCTGCAGCACCTTCTTCCTCAGACTCTTTCTTGAGCGCCTCTTTTTCGATCTGGAGCCGCATAATCTTGCGGTGTGCTTCTTCAAGCACTTGAGGCTTGTTCTCAAGCGAAATACGGAGCGATGACGCACTCTCGTCGATCAAGTCAACCGCCTTATCGGGAAGAAATCGATCCGTAATATACCGGCTCGAAAGGTTCACCGCAGCAATGATCGCATCGTCAGTGATGCGAATACCATGAAAGAGTTCATAGCGTTCTTTGAGTCCGCGCAAGATCGCGACCGCATCCTCAATAGACGGTTCTGAAACATGCACTGGCTGAAATCGGCGCGTAAGTGCCGGGTCTTTTTCAATATATTTTTGATACTCCTTGAGTGTCGTGGCGCCGATCGCACGAAGCTCGCCGCGCGCGAGTGCAGGCTTAAGCATGTTCGATGCGTCCATTGACCCTTCAGCGGCACCAGCACCCACAATAGTGTGGATCTCATCAATGAACAGAATAATCTTGCCGTCAGACTGTTCGATCTCCTTCATTATTTTTTTCAAACGATCCTCGAATTCACCACGGTACTTCGTACCAGCAATGAGCGAGCCGAGATCAAGAGATACTAGGTCTTTATCTTTGAGTGACTCGGGGACATCGCCTTTTGCCATGCGCACCGCAAGCCCTTCAACCACAGCGGTCTTGCCCACGCCAGCCTCGCCGATAAGGATCGGGTTGTTTTTGGTACGACGCGAAAGGATCTGCATCACACGAGCAATCTCGTTGTCGCGACCAATCACCGGATCAAGTTTGTCTTGTGCGGCGAGCTTAGTGAGGTTGCGCGTATATTTCGAGATCGCGCGTGTCTTCTTGGGGGTACCGGCGTCAGAAATATTGCTTGAACGAAATTCTTGAAGTACACGCATCACATTCTCGCGATCAATACGGAACCGCGTAAGAATCTCGCGTGCTTGGCTTGGTACCTCGATCACCGAAAGGAAGAGGTGCTCCGTTGAAATGAAATCGTCTTTGAGTTGTGCCCCTACGCGTGCACTCCCTTCAAGGATCTGTCCGAGTTCTTGCGTCAGATAGATCTGATACGACGGCGAGAGCACATTGTTCTGGTCAGGCGATTCGATCGCTTCGATCACGGCGTCGGTAAGTGCAATGGTGTCTGTCTCCAATTTATCCAAAATAGAAACCACCATACTTTCTTCTTGGAGCAAAAGTGCAGCAAGAAGATGCACGGGGTTTACATGATTCTGTCCCCGTTCGATCGCGAGTTCGTGGGCTTTCCTGATTGCCTCGCGTGCTTTTGATGTGAAGTTGCTGAATGGTGGCATATAGTAATACTTAGATACATATACGATACAACAATTTTTAAAGAAAGTCAACTAATTTCCGTCCCCGATGCCTCCGGGACACCAGCCGCGCCCGACCCTGAAGGTGGGGCGAGCATGGTGCGCAAATCTCCTGCCGGCACAACCCATATATTCCCTCCCTCTTGCGCCACGATACCGATTACCTCCCCTGTTGCCGGATGCACAAGAACCTTTCCCAGATCTCCACTCCCAAGCGGGATACTGGTCTTGATCCGCCGTACTGAAACCTCTTCTTCGGTCCGTTCAATCAAAGAAGAAACGATCCCGTAGTCGGCACTTCCGCCATCTTCCCCGCTCACCAAAATGACCGCCTGCCCCACCTTAGGAAGTGATCCTGTTGAGAATGTTACGGGCGAGAGGTGGAGCGGTTTTTTATCAGGAGTAGTGGTCGAGGTATCACTCCGGAGCTTGATGCGCTCCCCGACAGTTGCAACGGAGAAGCCGTTCATGGTCGTGGTTGCCAACGTGACCGCATAGGCACCCTCACCTCCGCGCACATATCGGTCAGGAACCGTAGCGGCTCCTGCGGGAACCAGCAATGTGTCTCCACTCACGGCAACTCCTCGCACGATCGAACTTGATTCTGCTCCCTGAAGCACCATTTCCGTAAAACTTCCCGCATTACGCTCTATTGCATGAATGATCAGATCTTCAGAATTCGGTGCCTTGGGCTCGTCGCTCGGAGGCGAAGCTTCGGTTACAACCGGCGTGGGTACAGGGATGACTTTTTCAATGACGCGATTTACCGTCTGAATGATTGGCGACGAGGTGGGAGCATTGCGCGAGAGCTGTGCGGTGGTCACAATACTTGCCGAGATAGACGTTACAAAACTAACGAATACCGCAAGGAGAACGAGTTGTGATTTAGTGAGGTGCTCCATTTATTTGCTCATTAGATACTATTGTACGCTCACCACCTTGTGCTCGCAAGACGCAGTTACGCCCGAAAACGCTCCTCAGCAACATCCCAATTGATGGCATTCCAGAACGCGTCGATGTACTCAGCACGCTTCAGACCGTAATCAAGCATGAATGCATGTTCGAATACATCCATAACAAGAATCGGCCGCGCACCGGCAAGGTGTCCTGCATCGTGCTCGTTGACCCACACATTAAAAAGACGTTTTGTCTCTTCATCTCTTACGAGGATTGCCCAACCAATACCGCGCATAGCGCCAGTTGCCTTAAAGTCCGCCGCCCATGCATCGAATGAACCAAATTGTTCCTCAATGGCAGCAAAGAGTAGTGGCTTCTCAGGGGCTTGTGCTTGTGCGCTGGTCATGTTCCCAAAATACAGCTCATGGAGACGCATACCGTTGTATTCCCAACCAAACCGACGTTTGAGTTCTGTGTATTCAGGGGTGCCTGCCTGCGCGTTTTTAAGTGCCTCGGCAAGTTTATTCGTATTCGTCACATACCCTTGATAAAGTGTGAAGTGATTCTTAAGCAATGCATCACTAAACCCTTTGGTACCCAAGAGATGGTCAAATGATTTTGCTTCGTACGATAGTGCGGTCATGAATCGATTACAAATTAAATACTAAATATCAGATACATCAGCATACGGTTCCATTCTCGCAAGGATGCGCCCCAGCGCAGACACGAATTCCTTGAGACTCTGTGCGGTCGTGTCAGACCCGAGCGAAACGCGAATACCCCCGTGCACTCCCTGCTTCTTGAGTGCAAGTATAACACGCGAGTCCGCACCGAGTGTTCCTGTGCACGCACTTCCCGTGGACACCGCAAATCCTTCCGCATCAAGTGCAAGCGCGAGGTAATCATGTGCCATCCCAGGGACTGAAAAATTCACAATGTGGGGCACGCGGTCGGTCGGATGACCGTTTATGATCACGCCAGGCACTCGGCGCATGAGGTCCGCAGTCAACGCGCCAGAAAGTTTTCGAAGACGCTTCTCTTCTTTTTCTGATGCGTCTCGTGCCAACGCAAACGCCGTAGCAGCAGCGACAATCCCCGCTCCCCATTCTGTACCACCTCGCCTACCCTGCTCCTGTTCACCCGGAATCACCGGCGTAACAGAACCACCACGTCGTACATACAAAACACCAACCCCTTTCGGCCCGTAAAACTTTGCTCCACTTATAGTAAGAAAATCGATGTTAAGCCGTGATGAAGCAATGTCTAAAAACTGTGCCGCTTGGCACGCATCGGTATGCACTAAGGGATAGCGCAATTGATTCTCTTTCCGCGCACGCACGGCGACCTTCACGATATCTTTGACCGGCTCGATCGTGCCGAACTCATTGTTTGCATACATGACCGAAACAATAGCCGTGTTTGGTGTTATGAGCTCGCGCAGTGCTTTGAGTGACACTGTGCCATACTCGTCACCTGGGATCTCGCGCACGATTGCTTTCCCTGCGTGGACAAGCGCCAAAGCTCCCTCGTGTACCGACGCGTGCTCAATCGATGAGATCAAAATTTCCGGAGTCTTGCCGGGAAACGCCGCACGAAATCCTTCGACCGCGCTCGTGAGCGCAGTCATATTCGCTTCGGTCGCATTGCTGGTGAATATGATCTCATCCGCATGAGCCGAGAGACCTTCCGCAAATACTTGCCGCGCTTCCTCAATGGCCCGCCGTGCAAATACACCGCCCCGATGAATTGAGCTTGGATTCTCTGGATGCTTTTTTTCATATGCAACCAGCGCCGCAAGCGCTTCTTTTCTCATTGGCGTTGCCGCAGCATAGTCGAGATATACGCGTTTTGCTGCGCTCTTTCTTTGTGTGACCCGCGTCGGGCGTTTCTTTTTTGTTAGTGTCCGTGCCATCACCGCATTGTAGTACCGTTATAAACAATTGCAAAATCACGATTTTTGTGTACAATTGAGCGTTATGGCAGACACCCAAACGCTCGTTACGATCGCACTTGCGCTTATCACCATAATCCTCTTCGGATGGGTCATCATTCTTGAGCGCCGCATGCGCCGTCTCCTCGTCGGCAAAAACGCTCAAACGCTCGAGGACACCATCATAACGATTCGTGACGGCATCTACGCACTTTCACACGCACACAAAGAATCCAAGACACGTATCGAGGATCTCGACCGCCGTGTGAAGCGCAGTATGCAGGGCGTAGAGACGGTGCGCTTCAACGCATTCGGAGACGCAGGAAGCAAGCAGAGCTTTGCCATCGGCATCTTAAACGAAGAAGGTGACGGTGTCGTGCTTTCGAGCCTCTATGCACGCGATCGCATGAGCATCTTTGCAAAACCGATCAAAGCACACGCTTCGGAGCACGAGCTCACTGAAGAAGAGCGCTCTGCGATCGAGCGCGCACGCCGCTAGCACATCCCCTGCACGCAACGCCCCGTGCACCGCGATATGAACCCCACAACCCTATGTCAGCAAAACACACACAATCAGCGCCTGCTTCACAAGAGCGTCCTCCCATCGTGGTTATCATGGGCCATATTGACCATGGCAAATCAACGCTCCTTGATTACATCCGAAAGACCAACATTGTAGCAACCGAGGCGGGTGGTATCACCCAGCACCTTTCTGCATACGAGGTAACACACCCAGGCAGTGATGGCTTGCCCAAGCGCATCACCTTTCTTGATACTCCGGGACATGAGGCATTCTCTCAAATGCGCTCTCGTGGAGCACGCGTGGCTGACGTGGCGATCTTGGTCGTCTCGGCTGAAGACGGCGTAAAAGCGCAGACCAAAGAAGCCCTCGCTTCAATCATCGCCGCAAAAACACCCTACATTGTTGCCATCAATAAGATCGACAAGCCGGCCGCAAATATTGACCGCACCAAAAACTCTCTTGTTGAAAACGAAATCTACATCGAAGGATTCGGAGGTGATATCCCCGCCCTGCCTATTTCTGCAAAAACCGGCCAAGGGGTTCCCGAGCTTCTTGATATGGTTCTTCTGCTCGCAGATATGCAGACCCTTACCGCAGATCCGGGCCGCCCTGCATCTGGTATCGTGATCGAAGCGAATGTCGACCCACGCAAAGGCATCTCGGCTACGCTCATCATTAAGAATGGTACGCTCAAGAAAGGGATGTTCGTGATCGCCGAGCAAAGCATTGCTCCGGTACGCGCGATCGAAACATTCATGGGAACTCTCGTCCCTGAAGCATCATTCTCATCCCCTATCCGTATTACCGGATGGAGCGGTGTTCCTCCGGTAGGCGCCTCATTTGACGCCTGCGAGAACAAGAAAGAGGCTGAGCAGCTCGTGGCCGCATTTGGAGATCCCAACCGCAAAGAGAATATTCCGGGAATTGGCCTATCGTCAGACGGAAAGACATTTGTTCCTGTCATTATAAAAACCGATGTTTCAGGAACACTTGAGGCGGTTGAGAAGGAGCTCGGAAAACTTGATCAGGAAAAAATTGGTGTGAGGATCATTCATGCGGGTGTCGGGACGATCACCGAAGGCGACATCAAGAACGCCCAGGGTACTGACCCAGCGATCGTGCTCGGGTTCAACGTAAAGACCGACACGCAGGCACGCATCATGGCGGAACGAACCAATGTTCGCATCGAACTGTTCGATATTATCTATAAACTTACTGAATGGCTCGGTGAGGAAATGGCGAAGCGAACACCGAAAGAAACCGTAATCGAGGTGCGCGGAAAAGCCCAGCTTCTGCGACTCTTTAGTGCTACCAAGCAAAAACAAGTCATTGGAGGTCGTGTTCTTGAAGGATCATTCGACCACGGAGCGCTCGTACGCATTATGCGCCGCGAGACCGAGATCGGTACCGGCAAAGTGCTCGAGCTTCAGCAACAAAAAGTAAAGGCGGACAAAGTGCTCGAGGGAAATGAATTTGGTGCAATGATTGAATCAAAAATAGAACTTGCAACAGGCGACATCCTTGAGGCGCTTGTACGCATCGAACGTTAACTACTATGGCACACGACCGCATTGACCGCGTTGAAGGATTGTTGCGAGAACTTGCCGCAACGTTTCTTGAACGCGAAACTGACCACACGTCGCTCATCACCGTCACCCGCTGTACCGTCTCAAGGGACCTCACGCGCTCTACGGTGTTCTTCACCGTGCTTCCCGACAGCATGGAGGAACAGGCATCAGCATTCGTCACACGGCGCATGGGTGCGTTCCGTGAATATGTGAAGTCAAAAACTTCACTCCGCCGGCTCCCCTACTTTGAGGCGGAGTTCGACAAGGGTGAGCGCATTCGTCAAAAAATTGACTCACTCGACACTGACACATAGAATGTTCGAGTAGATGACATCGTAGGGCGTGGTGGCGAAGTGGTAACGCTTCGGTCTGCAAAACCGACACGCGCGGGTTCGATTCCCGCCCACGCCTCTAGAAAAAGTGCTAGAATACTCATCACGCCGGGGTGATGAAATGGTAGACATAGGAGACTTAAAATCTCCAGGGCGCAAGCCCGTGTGGGTTCGAGTCCCACCCTCGGCACTAAAGTAAATCTAAAAAGTTATGGCATTTAATAAAGAGCCGTCACAACAACAGACACCAGGAGAATTAAAGATAACCGAATATGCCAACAGAGTAACGGCCGGGGAGCCACTCGACTCAATTCTTGATGGTCTGCCGCCTGGAATGAGGCAAGTGGTCGAAGCCCGTGTGAATGCTCAAGGCGAAGATCCAACTGAGAAGCCGGCGGAAAGCCAACCTGACCACGCCTTGAGATTGCCTCCTCAATACGCAGGCTTGCCATCAGAAATTGTGGAAGACCTTTGGATAATTCCGGTGTATGTCGATCCTGAAAAGACACAGAGTGAACTAAAGAAAAAGGAGGCGGTTCTTAATGCCCTACGACACAAAGAAAGAGCGGGGGCTGTGTCCGAAGAGAATGAAGCGCTTAAATGGGCAGATGATACGGCAAGAATTTCAGAAATAAGAGAGCAAATCGGTATTCCTACTCCTGAACAAGGAATAACCTCATTTGAACAACTTGGGGCCATAGAGTCGATGAGCGTCGAAGAATTTGCCGTGTATCTGGCAGCAGAGGCAAAAAAACAAGGAAAGGAGCTTGCGGGAAAGACCGCGTATGAGGCACTCACGGCACGCCCTGAGTGCCGTGAATTAAGAATTTCATCGGCATTCGGAAACTCAGACGCCCTAATGGAGGTGTTCCACAAAAATGGAGAAGCTATCCGAAAATTCAAAGAAGACACTGCATCAAAAGTTACAGCGGTCGATGGTGTAGAGTATGTTCCAGGTGCTTGGGATCATTACAAAATCCAATATGAACAGCGGGAACGGGAGGAGACACACAAAGGGTATATTACAATTAATAAAGATCAAATCCTTACTGAATTTACGCCAGATGTGCGCCACGAGATCGTAAAAAAACTTCGTGACGGTGGGTACCGTGGTCAAGTGAAATTCCCCGTGCTCGGCTCTAGGGCGCTCTTAAGCTACGACAACATTGTCCTTCACGGAAATGAGCTGGCTGATGTGGATCGTGGCATAGAAATAGTCCAGAATGTTTTAAATGAGGTCCGCCTGAACCATGAAGCTCCAAGGCGCGGGGTAGATGCGGCGGGAGTAGATGGCAAAAAAACCAGCTATACTGATCGAATTGCCCAGCTAGTCACGCAAGCAAGCAAAGATCCAAGCATTGATCTTGAAACAGAGATCAAAAGATTGAAGGAGCCCGAACACGCTCGAGAATGAATCGAGGAAGAAAATGGATCTAACCAAAAAAACACCCGAGAGGGTGTTTTTTTGGTTTCTTAACTAAGCTCTGCCGTACACTGCGGGCACCGTGTTGCCTTAATGGGAATTGTTGAGATACAGAATGGGCACTCTTTGGTTGTCGGTTCTCCCTCTTCGGTTTTCTCTGCCTTGCGCCGCAGATTGTTCATGCCCTTCACCACCATAAAGATCGCGAACGCAACGATCGCAAAATCTATCACGGCGTTGAGAAACACGCCGTAGTTGAGTGTCACCGCGGCGGTAGCGTTACTCGCCTCCTTGAGTGTGATCACCAAGTTTGAAAAATCAACACCACCGGTCAGAACTCCGACAGGAGGCATGATAACGTCACTTACGAGAGATGAAACGATCTTGCCGAATGCGGTTCCGATAACAACGCCGATCGCCAGATCAACCACATTGCCGCGCATTGCAAACTCCTTAAATTCTTTGATGACTGACATATGTATTGGATTACACGGATAACTCCGCTTCACTCCGTTATGGTCCGCCCGGTAGGAATCGAACCTACGACCGTTTGCTTAAGAGGCAACTGCTCTACCGACTGAGCTACGGGCGGATATTCAACCCATACTACCAGAGAGCGCCTTCTGCTTCAAGGCGTTTCCGTTTTTGTGCCGATCCCCTATTATACCCACCCACGGAACCATCCGCTCGCACTACGCGATGGCACGGGATCGCCGGGTCGTAATTAGTGGTGAGGATATTCCCCACCGCGCGATACGCACGCGGACTTCCCGCGCGACGTGCCACTTCAGCATAGGTCATCGTCTTGCCTTTGGGAATCGTGCGGACCACGCTGAATACTTTGTCTCGAAATACAATCCTCTCCATTACACTGACTGTACCACAACGTTGGTGATTCACTAAAAATGCGCTAGAATCCTAGAACACCAAGAGGGATAGGTGCTGCGGTGAAACGAAGCGCCGAGGTGGCGAAATTGGTATACGCACTTGCCTTAGGAGCAAGCGGGGCAACCCATGGAGGTTCAAGTCCTCTCCTCGGCACAAAAAAGGAACCAAGCGGGCGTGTGGCGGAATTGGTATACGCGTACGTCTCAGAAGCGTATGGAGTAATCCTTGGGAGTTCGAGTCTCCCCACGCCCACCAATAAAGACCGGGTCCAAAAATGCAAGGTAATACCTTGCATTTTTCTGTGAATATGGTATAATTAACTTAGATATCTTTTTGGTTTAAACTACCCCAAAGGTACTGGCGCACATTCACAATTGAAACTCTATGAGGAGATCTTAGATGGACACTCAGCAACAAACGCCTTCGGTGGTCATACGTACAGGGATGTATTGGACGTTCGTCATCATATACCTCGTCCTTATGCTCACTGTCGTTATCGTTATCCGCTTCTCCACGGGTCCTGGTGTTGAACACTTTGGTCTTCAGTGGAGCTGGAGCGGTCTTGCAACAATCCTCGCACTCCTCCATATATTCGCCTCGATCAAAACCCGATCAGTAGACGAACACGTTGGTGTTACGATCTTTGAAATGCCTGTGCTGGAAAAAAGGAGCCCTGGTCCGTTTCTTGCTCCGTATTTCCCAGGCATGGTGAAGGTATGGCGGATCACCCAAAATGTTCTCCAAAACCAATTCCCTGGAGAGCCTGAGCAGATCGAGTGGCGCGATGAAAAGGAAGTTTTGAATGAACTCAAAGACGGAAAACTCCCCGATGGAAAGGTGTGGCCGATCCGAGTTCCTACCGGTCCTGCACGTGAAGGAGATCGTGGCAACGGTTTGAAGTGGAGCAATGATGACCCGTTCAACGTGCAGATGGTCATCTCTGCTTCGTTCTACACTCGCTATCGCGTTAAAAACCTGTTTCAGTTCCTCATGGTCGTTGGTGGTGATACCGAAAAAGAGGCGTTGGAACGTGTCGTTAAACAACTTCGTGACAGCGGCGAGCGCGTACTGCTCAATGAGCTTAGCAGCCGTAACCTCGCGCTGGTCATCGAAGAGACCAGCAAAATCAATCAATCCATGAAGGATGCCTTCGACAAACTAACGGAAACATGGGGTGCTGACATTGTGGAGGTCGGCGTACTCATGCCCAGTCCGGGACATGAGTTCAACATGGCGGTCCGCGAGATCGGCCAGACAAAGGCAAGGGCGCAACAAACGCGTATCACTGCCGCTGCAGAGGAGTATAGGCTTACCCAAGAAGGCACCGGCCGAGGAAACGCAAACGAGCAGGAGATTGCCGGTCGCATCCGCGGCCTAACAGAAGCTAACAAAGCTGGCATTGATCCTGTTGTCATCATAGCGGCAACCGCTGCTCAAGATATTGCAAAGAACGCCAACTATGCCTACTTCGGAGAACTTGGTGGTCTAGGCGGCATCACTGATGCTATCGCAAAAACCTTAAAGCAGGGCGGGAGCAATACTCAAAAACCCTCACCCGCATCAACTACAGGAGGTGAATCGCAATGAGTGGTCCATTGGTACTTCTCATCATCATGGCAGTACTTGCTCTCGTAGGCCAAATGCTTGGAAACCGCACACAGAGAAACATGCCTCTGTGTGAAGAAAGCGTACCCCCATGCGAACTCCCCGCCCCTGTGCGAAGGGGGCGGTGGTACCGATTCAGGCAATGGACAAGGGGGCTTTGGGACAGTTCCGAATCGTCAGCCACTTTGACAATTCTTGGTCTTTGGGCGCTGGTGATGGGAGCACTGTATTTTTTCTGGCCTGATCAGTTCAAGCAATTCTGGAACTGGCGTGACCACATGGTGTTCCTGGGGCTTCCTCTTCTTTTGGTGATTATTGTTCAGGCGCTCGACAGGCCAACAAGAACACCTGCAACCAAATGGATCGGCGGAGTGCTGCTCACGACACTCATCGTGATCTACATCATCGTAGTGGCCGAGCAGTTTGGTATGTCATTCAACGGCACGGAGGAGGTTGCGGGGAGGACACTTCGGATTCCCGCTGGAGAAACACGGTGGGTTGAGTTCGAGTTCGGCAAAACAGTGACCTATCACTGCTCTACGGATGGAAACATCCTTATCGCCGAGCAAGGATTGCCTGTTCCTTGCGGACCGAATGCACAGCGAGCAGACCTAGAGCCAACGGTCGACCCGCAAACAGGAACACTTTCTGTCGGGTTCCTTGCACCGGAAAACAGTGAAATGATAGTTCTTCTTTGGTAGGCACAACGCCTGCCACCAAAGGCGCCACCACCCGTGGCGCCTTTTTTCTTTTCGTATCTGAACGCAAAATCGCCCCTAAGGGGCGATTTTGCAAATCTACACTCTAGAATACTTAGTATGGTCTTGGGACACCAACGACATTTGCAATGACGTTGATGATCACATACACAAGAAGCATGATCGACATACCAACGACTCCCCAGATCATGTGTCGCTTCCCATCTTCGCGACTCGTGTCGTCATCAAACCCTTTTACGAATTTGAGCACGCCCCACACAAAATAGAGCACTGCGGCAGATGAGATAAGTACGATGAACGGATTGAGAATCTCTCGCGAGATCGAAGAGATAAGCTGACCTAGAGGATCCATCAAAGAGTACGCTTAGCGAGTACGGTTGTTGATCGGGAGATCTGGCGCAGATCCTGTTGTTCCACGTCCACCGACCGTTCGAATCAAAATTCCCACCAATGCCCATACGCTCACCATAATAGCGATCGCCACAATGCTGTGGACGATCATACTGCGAGCTTCTTTACGAGCTTCTTCGTCACCTGAATTCAAAACAAACTTTGCCAATCCCCAGAGGAAATACACCACCGCGAGTGAAACAAAGAGTGAAGCGAGGAGGTTCAAAATAGTACCGACGAACGCAAAGACATCTCCCGCGTCTGCTTGTGTACCAATGGTAAGTGGTCCCGTCGCAAATACTGCCACAGGAAGCATCGCCACGAGGATCCATGCTGAGATCTTTATTGCTGTAGAACGCATAACGTAATTAAAAATGCTTTTATAAATAAAATTGATGATCGACACAACCTATCCTCTAGTATACGGCACACCTGGACAACCCGCAATCATACCTGTGGATAGCACCGTTTACGAAAGCGTGCGTACCACGATCCCCACAAATGCCCAAAAGGCGGCAATGACCGCAAGAGCGACGATTCCCCAAATCATCCGTTCCCTGCCCTCAGTGCGCCCGTCAGACTCTGCAGAATTGCGTATATACTGCACGGCACCCCAGAGAAAATAGACAATGGTGGCAGCAAAAAGAATACTCACCAAAGGACCGATGATCTGACCGACCACATACTGCACCAATGTCCTAAAGTCAGTAAAGTGCTCTGACACATATACCCCTTCCGCCGAAAGAACGAGCGGAGCAAATAATCCAAATGCCCCAAGGACACTGCCGATGTTTCTTTGAACCCTAGTATGCATATATTTATCTCTCTATCTAGATCCTTTGGATCGTCCCCGCAATCGCCGTTGCCAACGCCCAAGCGCCGAGTACGATCGCCGCGCCAATAATCGTACCAAAAAATGTTTTCTTGGCATCTTCAAGTTTCTTAGTGTCTCCTCCTGCAGTCACAAAAAGAAATCCGGAGTAAATAAGCATCACCGCTATGACCGGCATCAAGATCCGCACAATCGCTTCAAGGACTTTGTGTAAAAGCTCCATGAGGCTGTTGTAGGGTGTCGGGTTCGGAAACCTGATTGTCTCCCCAGATCCTGCCACTGGCTGAACATTGGTAGTTCGAGGTGCCTGCGGCGTGATTGTACCCTGTCCCGCGGGTGGCTGTGGCGTAATGGTCCCTTGGGCATACACAACACCCCCCGGCACCGCAACAAGAACCATGCTGACCAACAGCGAACATACTGCTATGCCACCTGCGATGTACGTATATAGTGATTTCATGCTCATAGATTATTACCCGACAGATCTAAACGGTTCTTCGAACAGGACCGTCATGACAAACTTTACGATCACCCACGCACCAAATGCCACCACTAACCCGATCGCGGCCCACAGAAAAGCATCTTTCGCATTTTGACGTGCCGTGTCGCTCCCCCCATGGATCATCAACTGAAACCCCGCATAGGCAAACGCAACCGCCGCAAGGGGAAGTGCTAACCCGTACAACAAAAAATCAACGATGTTGCGCGCCAGTTGCATAAGTTGTGTCCAGCCACATCCCGACCCTTCACATGCCGGCACGATCGCCGTCGGCGCAGTCGCGTACACAAGTACCGGAACAAAGCTTACCACGACCGCGCTTGTGCGTGCTGCATAGTCTTGAAACATACTCATAGTTACGGCATTGATCGTTTAATACTCTCACTCAGTCGTCCATCGAGCACCGTGATCGAATCTTTCGCGTCACGTCGTGCCGAGAGCACATCTTCAATCGCCGACTGGAACGCACTTTTTGTGCTCGCCGCGTCTGGATCGACAAACCCGCGCGCAATAAGCGCTCCTCGATACACAACCTCTTTGAACGGATCACTCTGCTCTACGGAAAGCATGTCTCGGCGGACAGGAGCAATGCCAAGCGCATCAGAAAATGCCTGAGAGAACTCCCTGCTTCCAAAAAGCCCCGCAATATATGATCCGCCAGAAGGATTTGCCCCCGCCTTAAGTACGCCTGCCGCATATAACGTGCCGAACGTTGCCGATCTTCCCGGATCCTCAGTCTTCACTTTTGCTTGTGGTAACGGCGCCATATCAAAATTGAGATGTGGATTCTTCTGGGTGATAACTGCGTACTCGCTCGCGAACCCAAAGTAGGTTGCCAAGTCCCCCTGTGCAAAAAAATCACGTGAGACGGGAAGCGCCCGACTCCATGAATATTCTCCGCGAGTCGGGTCAGCAAATCGCGTATAGAAACGAAGTGCGGCTATAGCAGGAGAACTCGCCGACTGTACATCGCGCGCGATCACACTCTTAAGTGTTTGCGCGGCTTCTGCTCCTTCAAACATCGTGATCGCATTTCCGGTCTGCAAGATAAGCGTGGCCAGGATCTCTTTTGCGTGGAGCACATTCTCAGACTGCCCCAACGCGATCCCGCTCTGTGCGATCGCCCCCTGTGTGGTTCCACGTTTCGTGAGTTGCACCATCGGTTCAACGTAAAACTCAGTCCACGATTGAGGCGGGTTTGCGATTCCTTCCGCAGAAAACAGGTCGCGGTTCCAATACATCACCAGCGGGTCAACCGCGATCGGCATCCCGATCATTCCCTGCGGGTAGACTAGGAGCTCAACCTCTTCAATAAATGTATTCTTGAGGTCGCGCAACGCCATCGAGAATGGCACGAGCCGATCACGATGACGATACATTCCATCGTGCGTGAATATGACCGCATCAGGAGCACGATTTGAAGCAAGCGCTTCAGTAAGATCCGCATCAAGCGTATCGGGATCTTTTTGTACATATGCCATTCGCACTGTCTCGATCCCTGGAAATGCTTCGTTAAAGGCACTGGTAACGACCCGTTCATCAACCGTTCCCCACACCGTCACTGTGCCGTAGTTCTGCTTCGCTTTGCTCCCCCATGGCGAAGGGATAATGTCGGCGAACATAAGAAAGCCCAACATGCCGAAAAGTGCGGCTCCCATCATCAACCCTACCTGAAAAATATTCGTGCTTTTTTCTTGCATACGTTATCCGGTGTTCTTCTTCATAACAATACCATAATGGTGCGCACCGGCATCAAAGAGCGGTTTTTCATATCGAAACCGCTCGCCTTCAAAAATACGCCGTGCCTCATCGGCACGCACGAGCTGTCGTACGGTTGGTCCTGCGCCGCCAAACGAGCCTGACCAGTCGATCACGATCGCTTTACCGCCATTCTTGAGTACGCGCCACGCTTCCCGTGCAATACCGGCTCGATCCGGTGCCTGGAACAATACGTTGGCAACTAGCACGAGATCGACGGACGCATTACGAAGCTTGGTTCCTCCTTCGCGTTCGATATCACCCCACACCACTTCCACATTCCCCTTGCGCGACTCGCGCGCTTTGAGGCTCAGTGTAGCAACAAGATCTTTTTGTACTTCAACCGCATAGACCTTGCCTGTGTCTCCCGCGGCTTCCGCAAGTGCCAGCGTGTACATTCCCGAGCCGGCACCAAAGTCCGCGACCTGCATTCCCTCCGTCACGGAAGCCTCCTTAACTACTTTTTTGGGATCAGAAAATTCACTCATTATCATTATAGTATACCCCGCGTTCGCACAATGTACGAACGCGGGGTTGGGGAAAACACCCTTAAAAAGGGTGCGCTCAAAGCGCGGCGAACGCCCAGAACTGGATGAGAAGCGCGGGATTTCACGCGTCGCTTAGAGGCACACCAGCGAGGCAATCGAATCCCCCTCGCGCAATTTCATAATCCGCACGCCCTGCGTCTGTCGGCCAAGTGCGGGGATGCTCTTAGTTTCTACGCGGATGACTTGGCTCTTCTTTGATATTGAAACAACTTCTTCGTCGAGAGACGTGATCACCTTCGCCGCCATGAGCGCGCCGGTCTTTGCGGTTACCTTAAACGTCTTGATGCCCGAACCGCCGCGACCCTGAATCTTGTACTCTTTCATCGGGGTCTTCTTGCCGTAGCCATTCTCGCTCATCACTAAAAGTTCCGGATTCTCCGCGGCAGCCGAAACCACATCCGCGCCGATCAGACTGTCGCCTTTGCCGATCTTGAGAGCGCGCACACCGCCCGCCGCACGCCCCATCTCGCGCACATCGGATTCTTTAAATCGAATTGATTGCCCCTTTGCCGTAGCAAGCACCACACTGTCTCCCTTACCACAGAGACGCGCCGAAAGCAGTTCATCACCCGGAGCAAGCTTGATTGCCATGAGACCGCTCCTGCGTACATCCGCAAAACCCTGCGCAGAAACTTTCTTCACCACACCCTGTTTTGTGACCATCATGAGTGATGCCTGTGCTTGCACACCCTTTACCGCCTTAGGTACTGAAAGGATCGAGGTGACATTCTCATCCGCAGAAAGCGAGAGGAAGTTCATCACCGACTTGCCGCGCGTTGCACGCTTCCCTTCAGGGATATCGTACATTTTGATCTGATATGCCTTGCCTTTATCGCTAAAGAAGAGCAGGTCGCTGTGCGTGGACGCAGAAAGGAATATTGTAATAAAATCTTCTTCTTTGGTATTGAGGTCCATCACGCCCACCCCGCCGCGATTTTGTTTGCGGTACTCGCTCGGGTTTGTGCGCTTCACATATCCTCCGCTCGTGAACACCAAGATCGATTCTTCGTCGGGGATCGTGTCCTCAAGAGAGATCGCCTTAGCGCCACCCTTCACGATGCGCGTGCGGCGATCGTTGCCATATTTCTCCTTCGCCTCGAGAAGTTCTGTCTTCACCACACCCAAGATCTTTTTCTCGCTTGCGAGAAGTTCCTTCAACTCTTTGATGAGCTTGCGCTTCTCTTCGAGTTCGGTCTCCACCTGCTTACGCTCAAGACCGGCAAGTTTCTGGAGGCGCATTTCCAAGATAGCCGTCGCTTGGCGATCGGAGAACTTGAACTCTTTCATCAAATTGAGGTGCGCAGTCGGCGTGTCTTTTGACGCCTTGATCACCTTAATGATCTGGTCAATATGATCGAGGGCTTTCTTCAACCCTTCCAAAATGTGTGCGCGCTCCTCTGCGCGCGTAAGGTCATACTGCGTACGGCGACGCACGACGATCTGGCGGTGCGCCAAAAATTCTACAAGGATCTGCTTGAGCGAGAGCGTCTGAGGAACACCATCCACCAATGCGAGCATGTTGTAGTGGAACATCGTCTCAAGCGTGGTGTGCTTGTAGAGGTAGTTCAGCACGTTCTGCGGATGGGCACCTGATTTAAGGTCGATCACTACACGGATCTCTTTTGTTGATTCATCGCGAAGTCCTTTGATGCCCTCGATCTTCTTCTCGCGCACCAGCTCAGCGATCTGCATGATGAGGTCGGACTTGTTTACGCGGAATGGGATCGAGGTGATGAGGATCTGACTGCCGTTCTTGCCATCCACGATATCCACCTCGCCGCGCGTCACCACACCACCGCGTCCGGATGAATATGCGTGATGAATGTCTTTCTCGTTAAACACCAAACCGCCGGTCGGAAAATCGGGACCCTTCACGAACTTCAACAGATCTTCGTTCGTGGCATCTTTGTCGTCAGCTAGATAAGAACAGGCATCGACAAGCTCGCCCAAGTTGTGGGGAGGAATGTTCGTTGCCATACCGACGGCGATACCCAGCGTTCCGTTCAAAAGAAGGTTGGGCACCCCTGCCGGAAGCACGATCGGTTCCTTGCGGGTGTTGTCGTAGTTGCCACGGAAGTCAACTGTTTCTTTATCAAGATCACGGAGCAGTTCGCTGGCGATGCGGGACATCTTTGCCTCGGTGTAACGCATGGCTGCCGGAGGGTCGCCGTCGATCGAACCGAAGTTACCCTGACCGAAGACGAGCGGGTAGCGTGTCACGAAATCTTGACCGAGCTTCACCATTGCGTCGTACACAGACGAGTCGCCGTGCGGGTGGTATTTTCCGAGCACGTCTCCAACTACTGCCGCCGACTTGCGGAATTTTGCGGTGTGCGCGAGTCCCATCTCCCCCATCGCGAAAAGAATGCGGCGGTGCACCGGCTTGAGCCCATCGCGCACGTCAGGCAACGCACGACTCGCAATGACGGACATTGCGTAGTCGAGATACGATTCTTTCATCTCCGCGCTGATCTCAACAGAGATGACGCCCTCGTGAGGCGCCTTTGGTTCTTCGTGCTGTTCCTGCTCCCGTTTCTTCATAATGTTCCTCTTAGTATATCACACAACGCCGCTTCAGTTAAGGGGCTGGTGGTGGTAAAACGTCTTCTTCTGCCGACACTTCCGGTACCAATTCCTCGGTTGTTGTGGCGGAAGATCCCTCGATCAGAGCTTCTTCTTGGACAACCACCGGAGCATAGTTCTCTGGGGCTTCTGTCTTCTTTTCAAATGGTGCGCCGGTTCCGCTCATGCTTGCACGAAGGACCCCGCCAAGCGCCTCAAATGGTGAGGGGGCGTTTTGCGCCGTATCTTCACTCTCTTTACCGGCGACCTGCATGAGCATTACCCATAGAAAAATAACGAGGCCGAACAAGATTATCGTCAACGCGAGCGCGATCTGTTTGCGCTCATGTTCCGGTTTCTTTTGGAGACGCTCAATGAGATCCATAGCGGATTGCGGTGCGGGTTACGCCGTGAGTACAATGACTTTCCCTTCTTTTCCTTCGAGATCCTTGCGCTTGATTGTGAGTTTTTCGAGTACCTCTGCTTTTTCCCCTGCCTCTTTCTCAAGCGCCGTAAGTGCGGTGTCCCCCACGCCATCATAATGGATCGGGATCAAAATATTTGCTTCGAGTGCGACCGCGATCTTGTGCGCGTCGCCTGCCGAGAGCACCTCGCCTCCCTCGATCGGTGCGAAGAGGATGTCGACACTCCCCAACATTTCTTTGATCTCGCCCGTAAGCGCTTCTGCATTCGGCAGTGCGCCCAAGAACCCGATACGGATGTCGTCGAATGTAAGCGCGTAGACCGTATTGGCGCGCAGTTTTTTGTGGTAGGTCGTCTGTGTATAGGCGCCCTTGATGAAGATTCCCTTCACTTCGTACTCGCCTGGACCCGAAACCACGAATGGCGTCTTATCTCCGTACGTCACCTGTTCGATGCCGTTGAAATCCGCATCATCGAGCGTAACGAACGCAATATCCGCACCGAAGCGCGACTGCTTCCAGACCGACTCCTTGCCGATGGGGTTAAAAGCGAGCACCATATCGCCCACCTGCGCCTTGATGAATTCTCCTCCGTGATAGGTGATAACCATAGTGGGCACATTCTATCAGGTTTTTCAAAGAACAAAAACTGTTGGGGGTTGTCCACAGCGGAACTTGTATTTTTGTTTGAGTATTGCATAATATATCTCGGTTGTTTAAGATCTTTCCATTAAACAAGACGGGGGTGTTGCATGAGTGAAACACAAGGAAACACGCAAGATACCACTGAGGATGGCTCGTGGTCCGATGACATGAATCTCGGTGCCGCACCACCTGACCAGCCGAATGGTCACCATCGCGGCCGCCGCACAGACCTCGACCTCAAAAATCAGGCCGTGGAAGCCCTCGACACCTATGGCTGATGTGGTATGGTTGTTTCGGAGCAGTTGGTCACCGGCCCAATAGTCCGGCATTGCCAGAGGAGCAATCCTATGCACGCCAGCAACACCGGTCCCCCGGGAAAAACCTCGGAGGACATCACGCTGAAGATTGTCACGCGCGACGAGAAGTCCATCGTGACCAGCACAATCGGCGCCGGCTCGGGCGACTAGCCCTAGGCCTGAACGAATCCAGCATCGACCCCGATGACTGGAAACCCAACAACGCCCCGACACACGTCGGGGCGTCTTACTTTGTCCGCCGAGCACTTGACATATCCTACATATCTGCTATACTACTACTTGGATCAATTCGATCCTCACTGGAGAAATACCAATGAAGACGCCCAGCACCTTCTTGAGTAGCCATATGATCAACATCACGGCCGACACCGGCGGCAGCGGTCATCCCGCCATTGGTCTGAACTACATCGCCTGAACCACGGCCGGCGCCGACGGGAACACATAAGTGTTCGCCCGCTTCGCCAGTGACATCCTTACCGGATGTCACGCAGCACCCGACCACCCCCTGCCACTAAGGGGGTGGTTTTTTCTTGCGCAAAAAGTTTTCCACAGACACGTGCCATTACCATCACTCCAAGCAAGCGCATGTGATATGCTTAAAGAGGAGTAGTTTGCGCTAGTCCTTTGGCTAGAGTCCGCGACAAAGGAGCTTTCCCATGAAAAGCCCTCCGCTGTTTAGCACTGCCTCACCCGCGTGCACCTTCCCGCACTAGGGCGACTGCCATGGCCCTTACAAAGAACCCTGGCTGCTTTTGCCAGCATCTACAACCAACGCCCCGACATACGTCGGGGCGTTTTCTTGCCCGAAGACCCCCACCATGCTATAGTTTCCCCACCAAGCCGGCATGTTCGACTCGGTATTAATTGATAACCTTTAAGGGTAACCCCATTAAAGTGATTGCGCCGTTTAGATGCGCATGAACTTATGGAACCTTAAGGCGGAATGCCCCCGCCCTAGGCGGGCTTTTTTATTTTCATGACCAAACAAGAAACCACAGAAGAAGTTGTCGTCGAAACGCTCATGCACGAGCTTTTGAAGCGCGTCCCCACTCCTCCCAAGCTTGGTGACCTCATTGAAGGCCCGGTCATATCAATCGACAAAGCGGCAGTCTACATTAACCTGAAGCCCTTCGGAACCGGCATCATTTTCGGCCGCGAGTACCTTCAGGCGCGCGATGTTTTGAAAAAGATCGCCATCGGCGATACGATCAGCGCCCAGGTTGTGGACGCACACAACGAAGACGGCTACGTTGAGCTCTCGCTCCACGAGGCACGCCAGGCACTCATCTGGACCGAGGCAGAAGATGCGATCAAAAAGAAACTTGTCGTCGAGCTCCCGATCAAGGACGCCAACAAGGGTGGACTTATCCTCGAGTGGCAGGGCATCGCAGGATTCCTCCCGGCTTCACAACTCAAGCCCGAGCACTACCCGCGCGTTGAGGACGGCAGTAAGGATCGTATTTTGGAAGAGCTGAAGAAACTCATCGGCGAAAAACTTACCGTCACCATCATCGGTGCTGACCAGAAAGAAGGAAAGCTTATTTTTTCCGAGAAAGATTCAGGACAGAAAGAGAAGCGCGAGATGGTTGAGAAGTACGCCGTAGGCGACGAGCGCGACGGCACCGTGACCGGCATCGTTGACTTTGGCGTCTTCGTCAAGATCGAAGAAGGACTCGAGGGACTCGTCCACATCTCCGAGATGGACTGGGCACTCGTCGAGAATCCGCGCACACTCTACAAAGTAGGCGACAAAGTTCGCGTAAAGGTCATTGATGTAAAGGACGGCAAAGTGTCGCTCTCGATCAAGGCTCTCAAGGACAATCCGTGGACCGAAGCAAGCAAGAAATGGAAGAAGGGTGATGCAGTGACCGGCGTGGTAATCAAATTCAACCAGTACGGCGCACTCGTTTCGATCGAGGAAGGCGTTGCAGGATTGGTTCATTTCTCCGAATTCGGAACGATGGACAAACTCCGCGCAGCACTCGAACTCGGCAAGACCTACAGCTTCAAGATCACGCTCTTCGAGCCCAAGGATCAGAAGATGACACTCTCGTTTTCTCAGGCAAACACCGAAGGAGAAGAGGCGAAGTAGGACCTATCGACAAAGACACACAAAAAAACCCGCGCGCCGGGCCACAATATTTTTCTGCTGAAAAATTTGCAGCCCCCACCTCGCGCCACCGCGCTCCGGTTCTGAACGCTCCGCGCACTCGCGTTCAGCGGCGCGCGGGTTTTTGTGTGTCTGCCCCTATCAATTTGCACGGATCTTTACCGATGCCGTACGGAGCGTCACGCCACTCAGATCCTTTGCCACGAACGTGACCGTGTACTCCCCGCTTGAACGCCACTTCCAATTCCTCACGCTCACCAGAGCCTCTTTGTTCAATGAGTCCGCACTATCGCGCATAGCGTTAAGCGTTCCACCATCCACTTTCCAATACATTGTGTACTGCGGAAGCGTGTACCCGCCAAGCGACGCCTTAAATGTTTGCGTGTCTGAAAGCGTCGCCCCGTTCGTCGGCGCAACGATCGTAATAGTGCCCGGAGTCGCCGCAGGACCGACCGAAAGCGTTGCCACATTATTCCTCCACGTATAGAGCCTCGACCAATTACTGGCAAACGCACCCATTTTCAGTGTGTACGAACCATTACTTGCGGGTGTCCAGTCAAGTGAATACTGTTTTGTTTCCCCCGCTGCAAAATTCTGCCCCGAGAAATATCGCTGAAACACCTTGCGCCCCTGACCGTCGTAGATCTCGTAATCAATGATCGCATTCGAGACCGCAGTATCGCTCTGTGCGGATACGCCAAGCGTTGCCCTTTGTCCTGCCGTAAGTGTTCCCGCGGCAACGAGCGCTGCCGAAAATGTCGCGGTCTGTGGTTCTGGCGGGGGCGGTGGCGGCGTTTCGCCATTGATCGTGCCAAACCACTGGCGCATCACCTCTTCAGCAGGTTTGTTCTGCGGTGTGTAATCTTTGTTCCCTGTTCCGCCAGCATCGGGGTAACTTATCCAATTCCACAAGTACACTCCCCGCATATACGAGGAGGTTCCCCAGTAACTCAAAAGCGCCTCGTAGAGCCGCGCCTGAAGCTCAGCATTGTACGGCGCATCGGTCCACGATTCATAGGGTTTCATGTTGGCCCCGTTGACACTACGGTATCCCACTTCGCTGAAGATGATTGGTTTGTTGTATTGGTTATAAAATGGCTGCAAGTGAGTATCATTGAGTTGGTCCCACGCTGACACAAATGAAGCGACCGAGTTCTGTGAATCACCCGGAAGACTGAAGTATGCCGAGATGCTTATGAAATCCACCGATGGCCAAAACCCGACATATGCCTTTTCATTGCTGATCCAATCATTGGGATCAGGATACGAGGAATTCGCCTCGTAGGTAACGTTGCCGGAATATACCCCGCGCACACGATTGATAAGCGCGACCCAGCGATCGGTCTGTCCATTGTTTTTGTTCGCGAGCGTTACCATTTCGGTACCGATCGAAAAGTTCTCCGCACCGTTTGTCTGTGCAAGGGTTGCAATGCGCACCAAAAGGTCCCCATAGGTTTGGAACCACGCCGCTTTATCATTTGGATTGATCCTTCCGCGCCAATCATGGGTAAGCGGTTCCGCGTGCACCTTCACGGTTACTTGCAGTCCGATCGAGCGCGCATACCGGATCGCTTCCGCAAGTGATGCGTCAGTCGGCGTACCGGTGCCAGTACGATAAATATCACTTGAGGTGATCGATGTCTGATAGTACGTTGCAACGAGCCCTACATGGGTTGCGCCCGTTGCTTTGAGATCGCGCAATGACGCCTTGAATGATTCACTCGCATAATCAGTCGAGGAGCGCGCTACGATGCTCGCCCCTTTGTGCCACCCCGTCACCGCCGCATCGGCTTTGGGTGTCGGCGCAATCACTGGTGCGAACGACATCCCCACCACTGAAAACAACATAAGAAAAGAGATTGCACGATGACCAATGCCTCTTGCATAAAAATTCATCACATATTTTTTTGTCTTTGTCATGGTGAAATTAATTAAAAGTGAGTAGTGCACGATGAGCATACCTATAGTAAACACCTTGTCTCATTAACCTCGCGTGAACAAAAACCAGCGCGCCGTACGGCGCGCTGGTTTTTGTTCACTTCATTAAAACTCCCCCTTTTAATTCACCTCCCCCATCGCCCGCTCACGTCCTTCGGTCACCACGAGTTCAAGCGCCTCGCTTGCCTTTTTGAGCACCTTTTTGAGTACGTCCGTTTCCTTTGGAGAAAACTTCCCGAGGATGAATTTGATCACCGCATCCTCGCCCGAAGGTTTGCGCAGTTTACCCGAGGGTGTCGCCGGTGAGACACCCACGCGTACGCGCACGAACGCGCGCGTTTTCAGATGTTTGATGATCGATTCAAGTCCGCGGTGCCCGCCAGACCCGCGATCAAACGAGATCTTCATGGTGCCGAGCGGCAGATCAAGATCATCGTAGATCACCACGAGTTTCTCCGCCTGCTTCGCGTTTTTCACGAGCGGTGCGATCGCCTTACCCGAGTTATTCATAAAGGTTTCGGGCATCACCGCAACGACCGACTCCTTCCCTACCTTACCCTTCGCCACGAGCGCTTTCGTGTACTTGTCGTCCTTCCAGTCGGAGAGCTCTTGTTTCTTTGCAAACTTCTCGACGACCATCCGCCCCACGTTGTGTCGTGTGCCTTCGTATTCGTCTCCCGGATTGCCGAGCCCTGCGATGATGTATCCCATAATGATATCCAAGTATAGCGATACCGCAAAAAAATTACCACCCTCGCGCGCAAATGCTCGCATTTGTGCTGCTCCTCACTTGGCGTTATAAAGAATACTGTAGATCGTCATCATTCGGACGGGGTACACACATGAGTACATGTTTGTACCCGCCCTCATTTGGCGCTATACTCCACACCATGGAACCATCATCACCACAAACCACTCCCTCTAAAGCGCCGGAGCCTCAAAAACAAACGCTTCGCCACAGTATTTTCGAGTTCGTAAAATTCGTGATCATCGCCGTGATCATCGTGGTTCCCGTGCGCATGTATATCGCTCAGCCGTTCATCGTAAATGGCGAATCAATGGATCCGACGTTCGCCACTGGACAATACCTCATTATTGACGAGATCTCGTATCGCTTCTCGCCCCCCGAGCGTGGTGACATTGTCGTCCTCCACGATCCGCGTGGCAACAGCAAAAAGTACCTGATCAAACGCGTGGTCGGCCTTCCCGGAGAAACACTCGAGATCGCGGACGGTACGATATGCATCAGCACAGGAGAAGCTCCGTGTACGACGCTCGAGGAGCCGTACGTGCTCTACCCCAAGACCGACGAGGTACTCCGCGTTACTCTCGGGCAGGAAGAATTTTTTATGATGGGTGACAATCGCGCCGCAAGTCTCGACTCGCGTTTCTTCGGTCCCGTAAAACGCGATCTCATTGTCGGCCGCGCATTCGTACGTCTTTTGCCGCCAACCACCGCCTCATTCTTCCCTGGAAAAGAGTAATTTGACGTCGAACCGGATGTGATATACTACCGGCACTAAGCCCTCCGTAGCGCACCGCCATTCCTATGCAGCAAAAACAGCCATCCAAAAAACCGCACGCCGAACTCTTCACCTCTCCCAAAGGTATGCGTGATCTCATTGGAGAGGAGTTTTACAAGTACCAAGGTTTTTTTGATAAAGCATCAGAAGTCGCGGTCTACTACGGTTTCAAGCCGATTGCTACGCCAATCCTCGAGCGCGAGCCGGTCTTCACCTCAAGCCTTGGTGTCGGTACCGACATTCGCGACAAAGAAATGTACTCGCTCAAGACCAAGGGCGGCGATCACCTCGTAATGCGCCCTGAGGGGACTGCGGGGGTCATGCGCGCATACATCGAGCACGGCATGCAAGCGCTTCCTCAGCCGGTGATGCTCTACTACTGCGGACCATTCTTCCGCCACGAAAATCCTCAGCACGGTCGCCTCCGTGAACTGCGACAATTCGGCTTGGAGATCTTGGGTAGCACAAAAAGCATCGCGGATGCGATCGTGATCCGCACCATGACGATCATTCTCGAAGAAGCCGGTATCAAAAATATCGTGGTGTACATCAACAGCATCGGTGACAAAGACTGTCGCCCTGCGTTTCTCCGCGAGCTCACCAACTACTACAAAAAGCATGCTGACAACCTCTGTCCTCACTGCCAAGAACGCTTGAAGACCAATCCCCTCCGCCTTCTCGACTGCAAAGACGAACGCTGTGAGCCGTTTAAAGCAGGGGCGCCTCAATCGATCGCCTTTCTCTGCTCACCTTGCCGTGCGCACTTCAAAGAAGTGATCGAGTACCTCGAAACCATGGGAATTCCCTACGAAATGAATCCGTTCCTTGTACGCGGGCTCGACTACTACACACGCACTGTCTTCGAGATCGCTGAACGCTTGCCGGAAGGAGCCGCAGCGCCGGACGAACGCGATCCAGGTGCGCTCTCAGTCGCTGCCGGTGGCCGATACGACTACTTGGCAAAATTCCTCGGGAGCAAGAAGGATGTTCCCGGCGTCGGCGGGGGTATTGGTATTGATCGTGTCATCATGTCGCCTCGCCACAAACCGCTCGACCCGCGCATCTTAAAGAAACCGAAGGTCTGCTTCATCCAGCTCGGATTCGAAGCAAAGCTCAAGAGTCTCTCGATCATCGAGATCCTCCGCAAAGCACGTATTCCGGTCGTGCAGTCGCTCCCGAAAGACAGCCTCTCGGTTCAACTCGGTATGGCAGAGAACCTTAATGTTCCCTACGCGATAATCTTTGGCCAAAAAGAAGCCATGGATGGGACGGTTATTGTGCGCGACATGAGCTCACGCTCCCAGGAAACGGTAAAGATCGCTGATCTGCCGGAATATATCAAGAAGATCAAGCCACATTAAAAACCGTTCTCAAAAACCGCACCCTTGTCAAAAAAACCCTGATGTGATAATCTTTTGTCCATGATCGTAAATGCAGAAGTCAAAAAAACAGGTAACGAAAGTCCCGTAACGCTCATCAAGCGATTCTCTCGCCGCATGCAGTCAACGGGTATTATCCCCCGCCTCAAGAGCGAGCGCTATTTTGAGCGCACGATGTCAAAATATAAAGTAAAGGCGCGCGCACTCAAAACGCTCGAGCGCCGCAAGGTCTATGACCGCCTCAAAAAACTCGGCAAGCTCCCGGCACAGCCAGCACGCCGCGGACGCTAACGGCTCTCTCGGCGGTGTCTCCATCTGCCGAAAAACAAGACAAGGCATGCCCACCAGCGTGCCTTTTTTGGCGTTGAAGGATGCGGCGCTCGGTTCCAACTACGACCTCTCGCTGGTCTTCATCGACCCAAAAGAATCTCAACACTTAAACACAGTGCACCGCGGCAAGGATAAGCCGGCGAACATTCTCTCATTTCCTCTCAGTAAAACTTCAGGCGAGATCTTCATCGATCTCAAAACCGCGCGTGGCCAAGCACCCGATTTCGAACAAGAATTCGAAAACTTTATCGCCTTTTTGTTTGTCCACGGACTCTTCCATTTGAAAGGTTTCGATCATAGCGCTATAATGGAACGTAAGGAGCGCGCATTGTGCAAAAAGTTTAATATCAAGCTTGCTTCCTAATAATTTTCGTTACTGAAATTATTCGGGAACAAGCTTGATGCACAGAGCGCGCATCATTGACTTCCATCTCATGGCCACCCGCTCCATTATTACCGGTATCGACATTGGCACACATGCAACGCGCGTGGTCGTCTGTGAACAAGCCGCAACCCCCGATGCACTTCCGCGCATCATTGGTACTGGTGTTGCCGAATCAAAAGGCCTCCGTCACGGGTATGTCGTCGATCCGCACGAAGCCGCACGCTCGATCCGAGCCGCGATCGCTGCCGCGGAAAAAGCCGCTGGAGTTCCCATTAAGAGCGCACTCCTCTCTATTGGCGGGATCAGTCTTGAATCTATGATCTCGCACGGGACCGTAATGGTTTCTCGCGCTGATGGCGAAGTAACCCAGCTCGATGTTGAAAAAGCGGTCACCGAAAGCGAGAATGCGCTTGCGGGTACCCAGAACAAAGAAATTCTTGATACCATTCCCTTGCGCTACCGCCTCGACAGCAAAGAGATCTTGGGACGCCCCCAAGGATTCAAGGGCTCAAAACTCGAAGTCAAAACATTTTTTATAACATCGCTCAAACAGCACCTTGCTGACCTTACGAGCACGGTCGAGGAAGCAGGAGTTGATGTCATCGAGATCGTCCCGGCGCCGATCGCCGCGGCACGCATCGCACTCACCAAACACCAGCGTGTTGCCGGATGCGTCCTCGCCAACATCGGTGCCGAGACTGTCTCCATCGCTGTGTTCGAGAACGACGCACCGATCTCACTTCAAGTATTCCCGATCGGATCGATCAACATCACCTACGACATTTCCCTCGGTCTCCGTATTCCGATCCAAGATGCCGAAAAACTTAAAATGGGCGACTACAGCGGTACCTTCTCGCGCAAGAAACTCGATGAGATCGTGGAGGCACGCGTTTCCGAGATCTTTGAATTGGTCGAGGCGCATTTAAAAAAGATCGGCAAGAACGGACTCCTCCCTGCCGGTATCATTTTGACCGGAGGCGGTGCGGGTATTGCCACGATCGAAGACCTCGCGCGCGGCATTCTCAAACTCCCCTCGTCGATCGCACTCCCTGAGCTGCCCGGCAACCAAAAAGCAACCATTCGAGATTCATCATGGTTCGTCGCATACGGCCTCTGCGTGCACGGGTCTCAAAACAACTCCCGCCCTTCCCTGTCCAACGGAGGCAATATTTCAGATATGATCGATCGCATTAAAACGTGGTTTAATCAATATCTCCCTTAAATTTTGGGTATTTTTTAGATTTTCCATAGCCCACAAGCCCTGATCGGGCTTGTTTGTATTGTCAGGTGAATTTTGGTATCCTTTGAGGATATTAGTTGGATTAGGTAATTCAGAATAACAGCGCATTGCGCGCATGATCGTATGCCAAAAGTAGAACCTGAAATTGAAGCATTCGCACGGATCAAAGTCATTGGCGTCGGCGGTTCGGGTAACAACGCGGTCAATCACATGATTTCCTCGAAGGTCAAAGGCGTTGAGTTCATTGCCATGAACACCGATGCGCAACACCTCCATCACGCACTCGCGCAAAAAAAGATCCACCTCGGCAAAAATCTCACCAAAGGACTCGGTGCGGGCATGAATCCTGACATCGGTCGCAAAGCGGCAGAAGAGACCAAAGCAGAGATCCAGGGGGTGCTCAAGGGAGCAGACATGGTCTTCATTGCCTGTGGTATGGGCGGTGGTACCGGAACCGGTGCCGCACCCGTCGTGGCACGCACAGCGCGCGAGGAGGGTGCACTTACTGTGGCAATCGTCACCAGACCATTCTTCTTCGAGGGTGCACAACGTACCCGCATCGCCGAACAGGGGCTCGATGAACTCCGTAAAGAAGTAGACGCGCTTATTATGATCCCTAACGACCGTCTTCTCGGGGTTGTTGGAAAAGACACGACCTTCAAATCAGCATTTGCAATGTGTGATGAGATCCTTCGCAATGCAGTCGAGGGAATCTCCGACCTCATTACTATCCCCGGCATCATCAACGTCGACTTCGCCGACATCAAAGCCGTTATGGCGAACACCGGCTCGGCCCTCATGGGTATCGGCTACGGCACAGGCGAGAATCGTGCCAAGGACGCCGCAATGGCCGCCATCAACTCTCCCCTCCTTGATATCTCGATCAGCGGTGCGCGCGGCGTACTCTTCGCGATTGCGGGTGGTGATGATATGGGTATGCTCGAAGTGCAGGAGGCTGCCAAGATCATTACTGAATCGATCGACACCGATGCTAAGGTCATTTTCGGCGCTATCAAGGACGAGCGATTGAAGAAGAACGAGGTCAAAGTGACCGTCATCGCGACAGGATTCCCTGAGGGTGAGCTCGACAAGAGACAGTCATCACAGGTTGAACTCATCCGCACTACATCTGCTCCCGAGCCCGAAAAGAAGCGCGGCGAGATCCACAACTCAATGCCTGCTCCGGAAAAATCTATTCCTGCCACCACAGAACCAACCTCCGCACCGGTAGCTAAGCAAAAAATCGTGATCGAGGACGAATCATTCCTTGATATGGAAGAGGATTGGAATGCTGTTCCCGCCTTTCTCCGCCGCAAAAAGTAATCGTTCGTGTTTCGGGCGTTTTATTCGTAACACCATCTGATATGTACGACCTCGTTATCGTAGGAGGCGGTCCTGCCGCCTCCGCCGCAGCCGTCTACGCCGCCCGCAAAAAACTCAATTCGGTCATCATTGCCGAAACGTTTGGCGGTCAGTCGACTGTCTCGACCGATATTCAAAACTGGATCGGTACCGTTTCCATTTCAGGTGATAAGCTTGCCAAAGACCTCCGCGCACACGTCCTCGCCTACGCAGAAGGCACGCTTCATGTTGACGAGGGCTCACGTGCAGAAAAGATCGAGAAAATCGAGGGAGGATTTGCGGTCACAACAGGCAGTGGTAAGCGCTACGAGACCAAGACCGTGCTCGTTGCGACCGGTAGCGAGCGCAGAAAGCTCGGTGTCCCCGGAGCGGATACCTACGACCACAAAGGGCTCACCTACTGTGCGTCCTGCGACGGCCCGATGTTTGGAGGTATGGACGTAGCAGTCGTCGGTGGGGGTAATGCAGGGTTCGAGACAGCAGCCCAGCTCCTTGCTTACTGCAAGAGCGTAACGCTCTTTGATAGCGGTGCCGCCTTCAAGGCAGACCCTATCACTGTTGAGAAAGTACTCGCACAGCCCAACATGAAGGCCGTGCAGAACGTCGAGATCCTCGAGGTCAAGGGCGCCGCAATGGCGAACGCACTCGTGTACAAAGACAAGACGACCGGCGAGACGCACGAGCTTCCTGTCGGCGGCATCTTCGTCGAGATAGGCCAAATCCCAAGTACGGGAATCGTCGCCGACCTTGCAGGGCGCAATCAATGGAACCATGTTGTCATTGACCCGCGCACTCAGCGCACAAGCGCCCCAGGTATCTGGGCCGCAGGAGACTGCACTGACGTGCTCTACCACCAGAACAACATCGCCGTAGGCGACGCGGTCCGCGCCGTCGAAGACATTTACCTATCGCTGTTTAAATAACATACATTCACTATGGAGCACGTTGAGCCGACACCGCCGGAAGTGCGCGAGGGGCTGCGTGCGATCGCACGACACGTAAAACCATTCAAGAAAGAGCTTTGGATTCTCATTGCCTTGGGTGTCGTGTCCGCTATTGCCAATGGCTTTGTTCCCTACATCACAGGGAAATTTTTTGATGCACTGATTCAACTCTCGCGAGGAGAATCTTCCTTCGTGGCGAGTAACATTCCGCTCTGGGTGTTCCTCCTGAGCGTCTGGGCGTTCGTTCAGCTTGTTGCAAATAATATTGACTGGGTCATGGATCGCATGCGGCGGCACGTCGACACGAAGGTGCACTTGAACATTCAAACGCAAGGATTCATCCATCTTTTACGCCTACCGCTCTCCTACCACAAAAATGTCCACATTAACGGCACACTCCAAAAACTGAGTCAGGCCGGGTGGCGCGTTTCAGCGATACTGCGTACGATCATTAACTTTGCCCCGCAATTCTTAAGCATCTTAATCGGTATCACCCTTGCGGCCAGCATCAATACAATGCTGGCGAGTATCCTGGTGCTCGGTGTCGTATTGTATGTGCTCCTTCTTGTACGCATTCTCCGGCCCATTGCACAGATTGATTCCGATGCACACCACGCATGGAACGAAGGGTGGGATGATGCCGCCGCGTCGATTCATCAGATCGAGAGTGTTAAACAAGCGGCCGCAGAAGAGTACGAGATTCAAACCATCCGCGAGGCGCTTTCCGGAAAAGCTCGGTTGCTCTGGGAAAAGATGGAGAACCTTTGGAGTAATGTTGGCTTCTTCCAGCGCATCATTGTATTCTTCGCTCAGCTGGCTATCTTCATTCTCTCAGTGCGCCTCGTCTCCGAAGGAACAATCACGGTGGGTGAACTCGTGGCACTCAATGGCTACGCCGCAATGTTCTTCGGTCCCTTCGTGTCGCTTGGTTATAGCTGGCAAGTCATCCAAAACGGCATCACCTCCGCCGCGCACGCTGAGGAAATATTCAACGTGCCTGAAGAACGCTATGTTCCCGAAAATGCCGTTGCGCCAAAAACCATTTCCGGCAAGGTAACGTTCAAAAACGTCTCGTTCAGCTATGGGTCCGACCAGCCTCCTGTGCTTTCAACTATCGATCTCGACATACACCCGGGAGAAGTCATCGCACTCGTGGGAGAATCGGGTGTCGGCAAGAGCACAACGATCTCGCTCCTCTCCGGCTACTATTTCCCCACCGACGGTGCCGTCCTTATTGACGATGTCGATACCCGCACATACGATCTCACCGCACTGCGCCAGCGTATTGCAGTCGTGCCGCAAGAAGTGGCGCTCTTCAACGATACGATCCGCAACAATATCCGGTACGGCACACCGGATGCGAGCGATGATGATATCGCTCGCGCGGCGCACGAGGCGCACATCGATGATATGATCGAGAAACTTCCCGCAGGGTACGACACCGTCGTCGGCGAGCGTGGTATCAAGCTTTCGGTTGGTCAGAAACAGCGCGTCTCGATCGCCCGTGCGATCTTGCGCGATCCAGCAATCCTTATCCTCGACGAACCGACGAGCGCACTCGACGCCAAGACCGAGCAGATCGTGACCAAAGCCCTCGAGAAACTTATGAAGGGCCGCACCACGTTCATCATCGCTCACCGACTCTCTACGGTGCGCGAGGCCGACACGATCCTTGTATTTGAAAAAGGTACGATCGCCGAACGTGGCACACACCAAGAACTCATTGCCAAAGAAGACGGCGTCTACCGCAACCTCTACGAGTATCAGATCGGTTTGCACTAAAACAAAAGGAGCCCAAGGCTTTCATCCTGGGCTCCTTTATTTTGTGCGCGGTAGAGGATTCGAACCTCTGACCCTTCCCACGTCAAGGGAATGCTCTACCAACTGAGCTAACCGCGCGTTACGGAAATACTACCAAATTTTACTGTTTTGGCAAAGGTAGGATGCTCCGCACATAGTATTGTGTGGTCACAAGTTACTAAGTCTGCTCGGGTGAGTACACCCTGCGCGGACGTAAGTACTCGCGGTCACAGATATTTTTCTGCTGAAAATTCCGCGACCCCCTCTCGCGCCGTCGCGCTCCGACCTTACGAAGCTCCGGGCACTCGTTTCTCACCCGGCTCGTGGTCCCGATTACTATTGGGACATCACTGCGCCTTCACAAATTGCCCACAAGCAAAGCAGTTTGCCTGCTTTTCGCAATTTGTGACCCCTGTGTCTGGCTTTCAGAACTCGTTGGGCAGAGAGAGTATATCAAATCAAGTATTGGTATCTTGTCTGAGTTTGTTCAAGTGACACACTAAATCATTTTTTCAACTTTTATTCCGACTACACCATATTTATGTTCGTCTTCTTCCGAGTAAAACTGTCTCACTTCTGCAAGTAGCTCATCTTTGCTCGTACTGCCAAATAAAGAAGTATCTTGTGAATCAAATAGCTCTAAAAATGAACTATGCCGAAGTAAATCTTTTACTATTGTGTTGAAACTGTTATTAAGATTATCGCTTTCACAAAAAATGATTTCGTCGCCAATAGAAATAGCTTGTCGTTTTTCATCATAAAGACGACTCTCAATAACTTTTGTACCAGATGCAATTTTATTGAAAGGTACACTCCCTAACTTCATTTTATGTCTCATATTGAAGTCGTATCTATCTAACTATCACAGTATCAAACCATCGCTCTTGGAAATGAATAGCTGATAGTATTTCCGCATCTGTCATTGAAACACCTTCAGGAACTATTATGAGCTTATCGTCATCATTGTCACGTCTGTGAGCTATAGCGATACACACCCCTTCACTAGATTGAACAGGTTTATTTACTCCAAGTAGATACGCATCCAAATCTTCACCATCAGGTGCCTTTATGCCAGCGATGTACCCATAGTTCACCTCATACACAAAACCGTGCTTAGGGTGTGTGGTCCCGAGTGGTCGGTCCATTGTAACCGTGACCTTCTTACCAAGTTGTTCTTTTGCTAACTCAAGAGATACTGATGTTTTTTCGTATTTTTCCATACGATTTTATTATAGCAGTTCTGAACATTCATTATGGTGCCCTGAAATACCTTGATAAATATGGCTCTTTATTTTGTGACCCCACCGGGAATCGAACCCGGATTCTAAGCTTGAAAAGCTCATGTCCTAACCGTTAGACGATAGGGCCATCTGCGCAGACCATATTGAGTACAACATATTCTGCGCTCACTCGGAAGTATAGCTCTAAAGCTGGTACTTCGCTCATTCGATAGAATATACCACTTTTTGGAAAATTCACAAAAAAATGCTAAGGTTTTGGGACTGGAGAGGTGGCTGAGTGGTCGAAGGCACCTGACTCGAAATCAGGCGTTCGGGCAACCGGACCGGGAGTTCGAATCTCCCCCTCTCCGCAACGATTTGTCCGAACGGCCCTGCGGCTGTTCGGACAAGGCGTCTTGAGTGAAGAGAGGGCGGAGATGAGAAAGACGGAGCGGATGCCGAGCGAGCACGCGAGGCCGCGAGTCGGGGTCGCGGAAATTTTCGAGCGACGGCGAGAAAATTATCCGTGACCGAATCTCCCCCTCTCCGCAACGATTTACCTGCAGAGTCTTATCATGCGTATTCTTGCCATTGAAACATCCTGTGACGAGACCGCGATCAGCATCGTGGATGCTTCCGGTGGCCAAGCACGCCCGGCGTTCAAGATTCTCGCCAACATCACGCTCTCGCAAGCGAAACTTCATGCCGAGTACGGTGGGGTCTTCCCCATGCTTGCCAAGCGCGAACACGCAAAGAATCTCGTCCCCGTGCTCCTGCAGGCGCTCAAAGACGCAAAGCTTTACGCGAAGGACCGACCTTCGCTAAATTGCGAAGGTCGGTCCTTCGCTAAAAAAGCCATCTTTGAGGAAATGCTCTCACGCGAGCCCGAGCTTCTCGCAGGGCTCATTGCCGATGTCCTCCCCCTCAAAGCTCCCAAGATCGACGCTATCGCCGTCACGCACGGCCCTGGGCTCGAACCCGCACTCTGGGTCGGGGTAAACTTCGCCCGGACGCTTGCCATTCTCTGGGATCTCCCGCTCGTCCCTGTGAATCACATGGAAGGGCACATCTTCGGTTCGCTCGTAGAAGGCAATGCTAAAAAGATCACGCTTGCGAAGCTCAAGTTCCCCACACTTGCGCTTCTTGTCTCGGGAGGGCACACCGAGCTTCTCGTGGTAAAGAAACTGGGCGAGTACAAACTCCTCGGCGCCACGCGTGATGATGCCATTGGCGAGGCATTCGACAAGGTGGCACGCATGCTGGGACTCCCGTACCCGGGCGGTCCTGCGATCTCTAAAATCGCCGAAGACGCAGGCGCACTTGAAGCAACCCCACTCCCCCGCCCGATGATCAAATCGGCAGACCACGACTTCTCATTTGCCGGCCTCAAGACTGCCGTGCTCTACACCATCAAAAAGCTCGGTCACGAACCGACCGAGGACGACAAGCGACGCATCGCCAAGGGCTTCCAGGAGGCCGTGGTGGATGTGGTGGCGGCAAAAGTTGCCGGTGCGGCAAGGAAGCACAAGGTCAAAACCATCATCGCGGGCGGCGGCGTAGCGGCTAACAGCCAAATCCGCGCCGCACTCGCACACTTTGCCGATGACCAAAAGATCGCCCTACGCGTGCCCCCGCTTCACCTCACCACCGACAATGCGCTCATGATCGCGATCACGGCGTACTTTCTCGCCACCAAAAAGAAATTTGCCAACCCCAAGACGCTCAAAGCCGATGGCAACCTTCACCTCGGCAAACGCTAATCGCGTCTCAACACCTTGAACTTTATCCAAATCCGGAAGTCCTAACCCACGAGCGGGAACGACAATGTCACATCCGTCCCCCGTCCCTTGATAGATTCAATGCCGATTGTCCCGCGCATTTTTTCAATCATCTGCTTGGTGATCCATAGGCCGAGCCCTGTGCCGCGAATTGCCTTTGTCTCCTCTGATTTCACACGATAGAATTTTCCAAAAAGATTTTTTTGATCCTCTGCAGAGATACCGATACCGGTGTCGCTCACGCGGATCACTGCATTCTTCCCTTCTGCCGCAACACGCACGGTCACATTTCCTTGCAATGTGTACTTGACCGCGTTACCCGCAATATTGAGCATCACCTGGCGGAACCGATCCGAATCAAGCATCGCCATAACCCCGTCTGCGATCTCCACATTAAGTGCGAGGTTCTTTTCTTTTGCATTCACGGCGAGCATATCTGTCACCTCGCGCACCGATGCCCCCACGTCGGTCGACGCAAGCGCAAATTCCATCCTGTTCTGCTCAATGCGCATCACATCCAAGAGGTCGTCCACCAAGGAGTTTAATTGCGCCGCAGAACGCGTGATGTAGTCCGCCTGCTTTGCTTCTTCTTGGGGGAGCTTCCCGCCCTCAACGAGCATGCTGGCGTATCCGCGCACGATAGAAATCGGCGTGCGGAGCTCATGTGCCGCCATAGAAATAAAGTCATCTTTGAGTTTGTCTACCTCGGCAAGCTTCCTATAGAGCACGGTGTAGTCCACGATGCGCGCGTGGCGCACGAGAAGTGCAAAGATCGCAATAATAAGTATGAGTGAAAAAGTGTACGCCTCACGCGTACCGGTCGCCGCAAGTGCATCGATACGACTCATTGAAATATCTGTCACCAAAAATCCGATCACACGCCCGTCATCCGCCGCGAGTGCACGGACTCCGCGGATGGTGCGCCCATTCGCATCCACGCCCGTGAAAATATAGGTTCCGTTGGGGTTCCCTTGGGCGACACGATACTCGTGTCCTGCTTCACCCGGCGTTTGCCCTAACGTGAGCTCGCGTCCAAACTCGTTGTGATCAGACGACGCCAAGACACGCGCTGTAGCACCACTATTCTCAAGAATGGCAAAGTATGCAATATCAGGATCACGCTCTTTCAAGCGATCCACCTGGATCTGAAGTACCCCCGGATCCGTGAATGCATCGCGTGCTACGTCGGTCAATGCATCATGGAGTGACGAGACGTACGTCTGCTCGATGCGCTCCTGATTCTTTTGTGCGGCATCCAAGAACCGTCCGCCACTCACCACAAATGCCAGCGGCACCACAATGAGCAGAAATATTGTATAGAGAAGTTGCGGGTTGTTGCGGACAAACTCCACGCCACGTTTAAGATTGCTTATGGTCCGCTCGATCATAGAAAATTACACGCGCGGGGTTGTGTCGGTGTTGTTAGTCGGTGTATCACCCTCCTTCACCACCAAAACCTCGACCGGTCGCCAATACTTTTGGCCAAAAATAACGAGTGCGCCGGCAAGGAGTACACCCAAGAGCAGTGCGAGTGCCATCATATAGGGGCTTCCTACGAGTGATGTGCTGCCCGGGCCCTGCATTGCGGTAAGTGCCGGGAGTGTACCCTCAACCGTGAGTGCTGCTGCCTGCTTCACGAAGCCCACCTCCTGACTTTTAGCAACGATCGTTCCGCTCGTGTCTGCCACGGCGGCATAGACTGTGTGATTGCCGTCTTCAAGCTCTTTTGAAAATGCGTACTGCCAATTGCCCTCGCTGTCCGCCTGCACCACCACCACGGTGGGGACGCTAAAGACATAGAGCGTAACAAGCGCGTGGGGTGATGCTTTCCCACGCACCACGATCTCCGTGCGTGATGCAGTTGGCGTGGTTGTGGCGGTCGTCACCTCTTCGGTCACCGTGCGTGAAGAAACTTGCGAGACCACCACGATGTCCGTGCGCACTTCGCCTGTCGCACGCGGGTCCTCAAAGCGGATGCGTGCGGTTGCCTCTGCACGGAGAGGATCACGACCACTCATGTATTCATTCCGGTCGGACGTACCGTCGCCGTCGGTGTCCGCATTGTTCGGATCAGTGCCGTAGAGATTCGTTTCATCGGCATCGCTTATACCGTCGGTGTCGGTGTCGAGCACTGCCTGCTCTGCTGTACGTGTAGAGACGTACTCAACCTTTGCCTGCACTTCTGCGCGGTCTACCTGCGTAGCTACCGTAAGAGTTTCTGTTGTGGTCGGAGTTGGCGCAAGTTCGATGTCCGATTCGGTGGTGGTGCTTGAAAGAGTTGTTGTGGCAATCGCCCTGATGGTTTCATCGAGTGCTTTCTGTTCCTGATTTTCGACAGGATCTTCAGGTGCTCCCAGTGAGGTAGATCCGGGCACCGTTCTTGTCCCCTGCGCCCACACCACCCCCGCCCCGCCCAAAAGAAGCGCTAGTACCGCTCCCGCCATTAGAGTTTTCTGTTTCATCTTTCCATTATACACGTTCCCTGACCCGTAGGCACAGGCTGTGTGGATAACCACTCAGAACACCACTATGCCTGATCTTTCAAACCAGCCGTATGCAAAAATTTGTTAACATTGCAGCAATAGACGTTACACTCTACTGTTTTGGGCATGAACTCATATGACCCGCACTACATGGCGCTCAAGGAGACAAAATTGCAAGAAATCATCAACAAAACCAAGACCGTTACTA
>Ga0208375_1000655_pt1 | contig 47358 bp, 47 predicted proteins | sample RifOxyD1_FD_184038 | JGI IMG/M metagenome (GOLD analysis project Ga0208375, IMG submission 184038) | Soil microbial communities from Rifle, Colorado - Rifle Oxygen_injection D1 (SPAdes) | ecosystem: Environmental > Terrestrial > Deep subsurface > Rock core/Sediment | place: Rifle, Colorado... | reverse complement strand
TAGTAACGGTCTTGGTTTTGTTGATGATTTCTTGCAATTTTGTCTCCTTGAGCGCCATGTAGTGCGGGTCATATGAGTTCATGCCCAAAACAGTAGAGTGTAACGTCTATTGCTGCAATGTTAACAAAACACGCCAAAGCTTTTGATGTTTGGTGATGTCTCAGGTACTATAGAGGAATGTTGCAATCACAACTTTTCGGAAAGACACGCAAAGAGGCGCCCGCGGACGAGGTCGCCAAGAATGCGAAACTCTTGATCCGTGCCGGCTATATCGACAAGCTTCAGTCGGGCGTCTACACCTATCTGCCACTGGGCTTTCGCGTACTCAAAAAGATCGAAACGATCATTCGCGAAGAGATGAATGCCGCGGGTGGGCAAGAGCTCCTTATGCCCGCGCTTCACCCCAAAGACAACTGGCAGACGACTGGTCGCTGGGACACCATGGACGATCTCTACAAAGTGATGGATTCATCGGGGCGCGAGAATGCGCTCGGGCCGACCCATGAAGAGATCGTGGTACCGCTCGCGAAACAATTCATTTCTTCGTACAAAGATTTGCCTCTCTCGGTCTATCAGATCCAGAATAAGTTTCGCATGGAGCTGCGTGCCAAGTCGGGAATTTTGCGCGGCCGCGAGTTCATCATGAAAGACCTCTACTCGTTTCATCGCGACGAGGCGGATCTTGCGCGTTACTATGAAATAATGAAAGGTGTATATAAACGTGTTTTTGAACGCGCAGGGATTGGCGAGGTGACGCACCTTACGTTTGCGTCTGGCGGAAGTTTCTCGAAATATTCGCATGAATTTCAAACAGTAACACCTGCAGGCGAGGATATCATTCATGTGTGCACAAAGTGCGGCGTGGCGATTAACAAAGAGGTCGTCGCGGATCAGAAGGGATGTCCCGAATGTGGCAATGAAGACCTGCGTGAAGAAAAGGCGATCGAGGTGGGAAATATTTTTGAACTCAAGACGAAGTACTCGGCACCGTTCGAGCTCACCTACAAAGATGAAGCAGGGAACGATCAACCGGTCATTATGGGGTGCTATGGTATCGGGCTCGGGCGGCTATTAGGCACCGTGGTTGAGGTTTTGGGTGATGAGAAGGGTATTGTGTGGCCGGAGGCGATCTCGCCATTCCAGGTCCATCTCATAGACCTTTCGGGTAAGAATGATGCAGTGAAAGATGAAGCAAAAACGCTCTACGAGACGCTTGAGGGAGCAGGTGTTGAAGTGCTCTTTGATGACCGCGATCTGCGTGCGGGAGAGAAGTTTGCCGATGCAGATCTTTTGGGAATCGGTCTTCGTGCAGTGGTGAGTGAAAAAAGTTTGGCGGCGGGCGGTGTTGAGCTCAAGCGTCGCACAGAGACGGAAGGGAAGGTCGTTTCAAAAGAAGAGTTCCTGAAGATGTTTGCAAAGTAGTTTGAAGGAAAGCGCAACTCCCAAAAAGAAACCGCCCCGAACATGTTCGGGGCGTCGGCGTTTTAAATCAGATGCGACTTACCACAAAAGGTGCACGGCGAATGCTGCGAGAAAAATCAAGACGCTTACCAGTACCACTATGTTGTATGGTCGGCGAAAAAATTCGCGCCAGATTCCATCAACTGGATCAAAACTGGGGAATTCAGAATTGGTGTTTTTGTGGTCGCGTGGGAATCTCGTTTCAGGATCGTGGTGGGCGGGCATCGGATCTCCTCCTTGTGCTGAAGTGTTCTTGTATCTGCAAAACATTACAGCATATTTTTATTACAAAGTAAATCCATTTACCGCGCCCGTCTTTTCCGATAGTATGGGGGCACTATCACCATGCTCAAGCGCTTCTACAAAGTATTTTCCAATGACATCGGTATCGACCTCGGTACCGCAAACACGCTCGTGTATTTGGGCGGGCACGGTATCGTCATCAATGAACCGTCAGTGGTTGCCCTCAATCAGAAAACCGGCCAGGTGGTTGCGGTCGGCGCCCAGGCAAAACAAATGCTCGGCCGCACTCCAGGTCACATCACCGCAGTACGCCCGCTCGTGGATGGCGTGATCTCAAACTTTGAAGTGACCGAGGAAATGCTCGCGTACCTTTTGAACAAGACGGGAAAAATATCAGAGAAAATGGTGCGTCCGCGCGTGGTGGTGGGTGTGCCATCGGGTATCACCAATGTGGAGACTCGCGCAGTATATGATGCGGCGCGCAGTGCTGGTGCTCGTGAGGTCTACATCATCGAGGAACCAATGGCGGCGGCGATCGGCATCAAGCTTCCGGTGAATGATCCGGTCGGCAGTATGATCATCGATATCGGCGGCGGCACGACGGACATTGCGGTAATCTCGCTGGGCGGGATCGTTCGTTCAAAGAACCTCCGCGTTGCAGGCGATAAATTGAACCAAGATATCATTTCGTATATTCGTGACGAGTTCAAGATCCTTATCGGTGAGCGTACTGCCGAGAGTATCAAGATTGCTATCGGCGCTGCAATCAAAGCAAATCCACCTATGGAAGCGTCCATCCGAGGACGTGATCTCGTGACGGGGCTTCCCCGTGAAGTAGTGCTGACTGATGCCGACGTACGCGAGGCGATCAATCATTCAGTTCAGTCTCTTGTGGACTCGGTCAAAGAGGTTTTGGAAACAACCCCGCCTGAGATTCTCTCGGACGTGATGCATCGCGGCGTGGTCCTTACGGGCGGTGGGGCACTCCTCCACGGTATTGATACGCTCCTTGCCGCAGCACTTAAGATTCCGGTTTATGTTGCAAACGACCCGCTTACGGCTGTCGCACGGGGTACGGGGATCGTTTTGGAGCAGATGGATGAGTTTAACGGTGTTCTTATTGATACCCATGATGACGCGCTCCCGCCGCACTGATCCGGCCCGCACATCCCGCACGGGCGCTTTTGTAGTCATGCTTTGCATGGTGGGTGTTCTTACGCTTTCGCCTCTCCGTAGCACCGCAGAGCGTCTGGTCATCTTTATTGCTGGACCATTTCTTTCGGCACAGGAAGCGAGTGCGCGGGGTATTAACACGTTTTTTCAAACATTCCACTCGACCACAGCGCTCATTGAAAAGAATCGCGAACTTACGGCACGTGTTGCCGAGCTTGAGGTCCGGGTCCTTGATCGGAACATCCTTGCTGAAGAGCGAGATGAATTACGAGGGCTGTTGGGGCGAACCCCGGGAAGCGAAGGCGTGCTCGCCTTTGTGTTGGCATCGCCCGGATCATCTCCGTACGATACGCTGATTCTTGATGTTGGTTCCGCTGAGCAGGTGAGCGAAGGAGACCGCGTGTTCATGGGCGAGAACGTGGTCATTGGAACGGTGACGCAAGTGTATGAACATGCGTCGCGCGCAACACTTCACTCGACTCCGGGTACTCAGGTCGATGCGCTCATTCCCGGCGTGGACATTTTCATTACTGCAACCGGACGCGGAGCAGGAACCTTTGAGATCATGGTACCGCGCGATGTGGCAGTTATTGCAGGTGACCCAATTCTTCTCGCGGGAACCGCACGCATTTTAGGTGTGGTGTATGGCATCGAACAGAAGGAGAGCGACCCATTCAAAAAGGTTTTCTTCCGTACACCCTTTAACCCTTCAACCTTGCGATTCGTTCGACTCGCTCCAACCACCGACCACGCATTCGAAGAAGATTCATTGACACCATGATCCTTCGACGAATTGCGATCGGCGTGACTCTTGTGAGTGTGGCACTCTGGGCCCCATGGCCGGTTTTTTTGGCGGGGCTTGTCCTCGCAGCTCTCTTGATCGAGGACTATTATGAAGGAGTTGCTATAGGGCTCTTTTTTGATCTTTTGTACGGCAATGCAAGCGCTTCAAGCGTGCCGCTCGGGGCAGGACTCGTGCTCGGGGCGCTTTTGGCTGGGCCGTTTCTCCGTGCGCACCTGAGGTGGTATTCTTAACTCATGTTTTTCTTCAGAAGGCGAACCAGGCGGAGTGGCGGCGAGATCTTCCCGGACGAGATCTTTCTGGATTCGCGCAACCTTCCCAATTTTAACGTACACCAAATGGAGGGGCGGATCGAACAGCCTATTTCCAAGTGGTCGATTATTTCGCTCGGCATCTTTTTTCTTGCGGTCGTGCTCATTTTTTCGTTCCGCGCGAGCGTGCTTCAGGTGGTGCGCGGTGATGCGTATCGAGAGAAGGCGGAAGATAACCGCCTTGAACGGATTCCGATATTTTCTGAACGCGGCGTGATCGTCGATCGTCGAGGGGACGAACTCGCGTGGAATACGCCACTTGGGAATATGGCCGCGGCGACACCTCCCCATACTACAGCGCTCTTGTCTTCGATCGCGAACGCTGCCCCTCTGGTGCCGGCATCCGTTGCGACCTCGACCGAGGTGCTCTCAGATCCCTACGTTCGTTCGTATACTGACGCGCCTGGATTCGCCCACATGCTGGGGTACGTTTCGTACCCGCTTCGTGACAAGAAGGGCGTCTACTATCAGCCATTCTTTGAGGGCAAGGCGGGGATAGAGTCGTTATTCAATAAGGAGCTTTCGGGTGAGAACGGTATGCGGCTCATCGAGACGAACGCACTTGGCCATGTTTCGTCAGAAAGTTCCATCGAACCGCCCAAGGATGGCGACCGAATCGTTCTTTCGATCGATGCGGGTGTGCAACAGAAGCTCCACGAATCGATCCGTGCACTTGCCGAGGACAAGGGATTCACGGGTGGTGCTGGCGTGATCCTTGATGTGAATACGGGGGAAATTTTGGCGCTCACGAGTTACCCCGAATACGATCCCGAAGTGATATCACTCGGCGATGACAGCGCACGTATTCGAGAGTACACGCAAGGGTCGCAGAAACCGCTCCTGAATCGCGCACTTTCTGGACTCTATACGCCAGGATCGATCGTGAAGCCGTTCGTCGCGCTCGGTGCGCTTGAAGAAGGAGTGATCTCGCCCGACAAACAGATCCTTTCGACTGGATCGATCACGATTCCAAACCCGTATAACCCTGATCTCCCGACTGTTTTTCGTGACTGGAAGGCACACGGGTGGGTGGATATGCGTCGTGCCCTGGCGGTCTCCTCAGACGTGTACTTTTATGAGATCGGCGGTGGGTACAAGAATGAACAGCAGGGTATTGGGATCAGTAATATAGAAAAATACACGCGCATGTTCGGCATTGGTGAGCTGACGGGCGTCCCGCTGTTGGGCGAGGCGAAAGGGGTGATTCCGAATCCTGAGTGGAAGGCAAAGAACTTTGACGGAGAGCCATGGCGTCTGGGCAATACGTACCACACGGCGATTGGGCAGTACGGTTTTCAAACAACACCGCTTCAGATGGCGCGCGCGGTGGCGGCACTGGCGAATGGCGGGACGCTCGTGACGCCGCAGATCATGGCAGGCGCGCAAGGGGAGCGCGTGACACTTCCGGTACATGCTCCGAATATTCAGATCGTGAAAGAAGGAATGCGTGCCGCTGTCGCAGCAGATTACGGCACGGCAAAAGGGTTAGCATTCTCGCAAGTCGCGGTAGCAGGAAAAACGGGTACCGCCGAACTCGGGTTAACCAAAGAGTATGTGAATTCATGGACCATGGGATTCTTTCCCTACGAGAACCCAAAGTATGCGTTCGTGGTCATGATGGAGAAGGGGCATAAATCAAATCTCACCGGTGCAACCTTTGCCATGCGCCAGGTGATCGAGTGGATGATCAATGAGCGACCGGAGTATGTAGGGCTTCCCGCAAAAGAAGGCGAGTAATGAGGGTTGCCCAAAGGCCCATTTTCAGGTATAGTATGCAGGATATTAATTTACCATCCGCACCACATTATGCCAGAAGAAAAAGAGTATTTGACCCAGGAGAAGCTCGACGAACTTAAAAAGGAGCTTGAGCACTTGCTCGGCACGCGCCGCAAAGAGATCGCAGAAAAGCTCGAATATGCAAAGTCACTCGGCGACCTCTCAGAGAACGCAGAGTATCAGGAGGCGCGCGAAAACCAGGCAGCAGCTGAAGAGCGCATCCGCAAATTGGAGAGCATCTTGAAAGCAGCGATTGTCATTTCAAAACGTTCGGGTGGTGCGATCAGCATCGGCTCAACAGCAGTCATCAAAAAAGACGGCGAGAAAGAGACGCGTACGTACCAGATCGTTGGAAGCGAAGAGGCAGACACTTCAGTTGGCCGTATCTCAAACAAATCACCACTCGGTGAGGCCCTCATGGGAAAGAGCAAGGGAGACAAAGTGACCTGGAATACTCCGGGAGGATCGTTCTCGTGCGTATTGGTTGACGTTGAATAAGGCAACCCTAAAACGCCTTACGGCGAATCGCAATGGCAACACTTCCAGAATTGCGCGCGGAGCGCATAAAAAAACTAGAGCTGCTCAAAGAGGCCGGAATGGATGCCTATCCGGTCACCACGCCTTCGCGTATCGATATTGCTGACGCAGCAGCAAAGTTTGCCACGCTCACGCGATCAAAGAAAAAGATCGCACTTTCCGGTCGCATCATGTCGGTCCGTGGACAAGGAGCACTTATGTTCTTTGATCTCTCTGACGGCACGGGCACATTTCAGGGAATGCTTAAAAAGGGGGAGACGGACGAGCAGGTGATGGAACTTTTTGCAAAGACCATTGATCGTGGAGATTTCATCTGGGTGAAGGGAACACCATTTCTTACCAAGACCAAAGCAAAGACGATACTGGTCACAGAGTGGACGATGCTCTCGAAGTCTTTGCGCCCGCTTCCGGATAAGTGGGCAGGGCTCCAGGATGTTGAAGAGCGGTTTCGACGTCGCTATTTGGATACGCTCATGGCGGATGATGTCCGCGAGCGGTTCATAATGCGTTCGCGCATGGTGAGCGCCCTCCGCGAGTTTTTGGATGGTGCCGGATACCTTGAGGTAGAGACTGCAATGCTCCAGAGTCATGCGGGCGGTGCTACGGCAGAACCATTCACAACACACCACAATGCACTCGACATTGACCTCTATTTGCGCATTGCACCCGAGCTCTTCTTGAAGCGCCTCCTTGTGGGCGGATTCCCCAAGGTTTACGAGATCGGTCGCAACTTCCGAAACGAGGGCATCGACGTCACTCACAACCCTGAGTTTACGATGCTCGAATTCTATGCAAGTTATGCTGATGCCAGAGAGATGCGTGCTGTTACCGAGAAGCTCTTTGCGCACGTTGCCAAGAAGCTTTTTGGCAAGACCAAAGTCACCATCGGTGAGACAGCGTATGATTTCAAGAAATCATTTGCCACCATTTCATTTTATGATCTGTTGCGACGGTACGCGCTTGTTTCAGACCCTGAGAACGCACGCATCGAGGACCTGCGGCTTGCGGCGGAGCAGTTCGGGATCGAGGTAGAGAAGGGCGCTCCGCGCGAGAAGATCCTCGACGATATTTACAAAAAGACTTGCCGACCAAAACTGCTCCAGCCTACATTCGTGGTGGATTATCCGGTGAACTATTTACCGCTTGCCAAGCGTTCTCCCCAGGACCCCGCACTCGTTGATGCATTCCAGCTTGTGGTGGGCGGTATTGAGATCGTGAAAGCATTTTCAGAATTGAACGATCCGATCGACCAGGCACAGCGTTTCGAAACACAAGACGCACGACGCAAAGAAGGTGACCGAGAAGCGCAGACGAGCGATCAAGAGTTCCTTGAGGCCATGGAGTATGGCATGCCACCCGCAGGAGGTGTCGGCATCGGCATCGAACGCCTAGCGCTCTTCTTTTTAGGTGAGCACAACATCCGCGAAGTGATCCTTTTTCCCACCATGCGCCCCCGCGAGTAGAGTAGCCGGACCGAAGACGTCTAAATTTTATAGAAAAACCCCGCTTTTCAAAAGCGGGGTTTTTCATTGGAAATTCATGGACATTGTGGATAACTGTACTTGCAGGGTGGTATAAAGTGTAATAAAATATACACTAAGTGGAATGAAGTGGTATGACTCATTTCGCGTGGCGGGTTCATAAAGATTGGCAGATTTTGCAGTAGGTTAAGGGGATTTTGCGCAACATGCTTATAGGCGAATACATCCACACGCTCGATCCTAAGAAGCGACTCTCAATGCCGGCAAAATTCCGCAAGGAACTCGGCAAAAAAGTGGTCGTGACGAAGGGTTTCGAGAAATGCCTCTTTGTGCACCCCGTGAAGGGATGGCAGGGACTGGTCGAAAAGATCCGTAACTTGCCCACGGGGGATGCAAGCGCGCGCGGTGTCGCGAGGTTCTTCCTCGGAAGTGCCGTCGAGACAGACGTTGACTCGCTTGGACGCATCCTGATCCCGGATTTTTTGAAGACATTTGCAGAGTTGGGGGAAAAGGTCGTGATCATCGGTATGCATGATCGCGTCGAACTCTGGAATGAAAGCGCATGGAAGGAGTACCAGGTTCGCATCGAGCACGATGCTGATGCACTTGCCGGAAAGTTCGGCGAAGCAGGGTCTCTCTAAGAATGCCATGGCACATATCCCTGTTCTTTTACAAGAAACCATTGAAGGACTATCTCCCCAAGCGGGGCAGACCGTTCTCGACGGTACCGGCGGCGGAGGCGGGCACGCGCTCGCACTCTGTCGCGAGATCGGCAAAGCCGGAACAATCGTCGTGTGCGATCAAGATGAAGACGCGATCCGGCGCATCAAGGAGCGTTTGGAGGATTGTCCGGGAATGGTTCATGTTGTGCAGGAAAACTTTCGCAACATGGCGAATGTCTTGGCAGAACTCCACCTCGCGCGCGTTGATCGGATCGTGCTCGACCTCGGACTCTCGAGTTTTCAGCTTGATGAGGCCGAGCGAGGATTTTCGTTCCGGAAGTCTGAACCGCTCACGATGACCTTCGCGAAAGTTCCCAGCCCTGATTCGTTTACTGCATACGACATCGTGAACACATGGGAAGAGGAGCCCATTGCCGACGTGATCTTTGCCTACGGCGAGGAGCGATACGCCCGAACGATCACACGCGCGATCACGAGCGCGCGTGCCGTGCATCCGATCGAGACCACGACCGAACTCGCCGAGATCATTAAAGGATGTGTCCCTGTGCGCTATGCCCACGGGAAGATCCATCCGGCCACGAGGACCTTCCAGGCGATCCGTATTGCAGTCAACGACGAGCTAGGCGCACTTGAGGAAGGGCTTCGGAGTGGTTGGGAGCATCTTTCAGAGAATGGGCGCATTGCCGTTATTTCGTTCCATAGTCTTGAGGACCGCATTGTGAAGCGATTCTTCAAGGAGAGGGAACGGGAGGACGGAGCACATATTCTCACAAAACGGCCGATCGAAGCGAGTGACGAAGAGATCCGCGCAAACCCCCGCGCACGAAGCGCAAAATTACGCATTGCAGAAAAAATTAATTCATAACACACCCACCATGAGCACCCTTACCCTACGAGCATCACGACAACCACAGCACACGGCCATCCGCGCGATTGCTCTGCAGTTGCGTTCAGTGCGTGAGCCGGGCATTGTGGTGTTTCGTTTCGCGCTGGGCACGGTGGTGGTCGCGCTGGCGCTCTATGGGTATCTGATCGCACTTACGGTCTCGGACGTGATGGCGCGCACACGGTACGAAAACCTTGCAACACAGACAACGACGCGCGTGAGCGCGCTTGAATCAGAGTATCTCTCGCGCACGGCGTCAATCACGCGTGAGCGCGCTGCTCTTGAGGGGTATGTTGAAGCACAAGGAACGGTATTTGCCCGTGTCGGTGGCGGCAGCACCGTAGCGCTTTCCGGTAGCGGGCGGTAGGACCCTTTGAATTACGAACCTATGTCCTGCTACAGCTTCCGAAAATGCGCGATCTCATCCCTCAAACTCGCTTTGGGTAACTCTGCTACGACAAAACTCGTTTTCGGGCGACCTCGCGCATTTTCGAAACCCTCACAACGAACCTAGGTTCGCAATTCAAAGTACACACTATGCGATCCCCGAATACGCTCTCACGCTTCTGGTTTTTATACGCAGGGATCTTGCTCATTGCCGCCATATCAATATGGCGGCTCTTCTCACTGCAGATCCTTCAGGGAGAAGAGTACCGTGTTGCTGCAGAGCGACAGTACGTACGTCCTGCCGGTGGTGTGTTTGATCGCGGGTCTATCTTTCTTTCAAAAAAAGACGGCACGCTCGTATCAGCAGCAACAACGGCCCGCGGTGCAAGCGTGACGGCCAATGGCACAAAACTTGGTGATACGGCCGCGGTTTATACGGCACTTGCCTCGATCATTCCACTGGAGAGACAGGAATTTGAAAAAAAGATAGCAGATCGTACCGATACATATATTGAACTTGCCAGTAAGATCCCTGAAGAAGATGTGCCGACGATCAAGCGCCTTGAGATCCCGGGGATTTCGCTTGAGGAAGATCGGTGGCGTGTGTATCCGGGAGGAAAGCTTGCCGCGCATACGGTCGGATTCGTGGGGTATGACGGGGATAAACTTACGGGTCGCTACGGGCTAGAGCGCTACTACAACGACGTGTTGGCGCGCCGCGGTGACACGCAGATCAATTTTTTTGCAGAGATGTTTGGTGAGCTGACGAGCGTCGTATTTGAGCGCAAACCGCGCGAGGGTGATATTGTGACCACTATCGAGCCGACGGTGCAGGCATCGCTTGAGGAATCGCTCGGAAAGATCTGGGAGGAGTGGCAGCCGGAGCATGCTGGCGCTATTGTGATGAATCCAAAGAACGGTGAGATTTACGCAATGGCTGCGCTGCCGCGATTTGATCTCAATAATTTTCGCAATGAACGCGATGCAAGTATTTTTGGCAACCCGCTCGTCGAGAACGTCTACGAGATGGGTTCGACTGTGAAGCCGCTCATTATGGCCGCAGGGCTCGATGCGGGGGTGGTGACTGCCAAGACCACGTTTGATGACAAAGGTGTGGTGGTCATCAACGGAGCACATATCAAAAACTATGACGGCAAAGCACGTGGTGTGGTGCCGATGCAGGAAGTGCTGAATCAGTCGCTTAATACCGGCATGGCGTTTGTCGCACAGCGCCTTGGCAACGAGCGCGTACGTGACTACCTTCTTGGATATGGTCTCGGCGAAGAGACGGGGATCGATCTGCCGAACGAAGTACACGGCATCGTGGACAACCTGGAGAGTCCGCGTGATATAGAATACGCGACCGCATCATTCGGGCAGGGAATCGCCATGACACCGATCGAGATCACGCGTGCACTGGCGAGTCTGGGCAATGGCGGATACCTCGTGAATCCGCACTTGGTAAAAGAGGTGAAGTACTCCATCGGGCCCTCGACGGTCGTGATGCCGAATCCTTCCAAGCGCATACTCAAGCAAGAAACATCGGAAGAGATCACGCGGATGCTCGTGACGGTTGTTGACGATGCACTTGCGGGCGGAAAAGTAAAATTAGAGAACCATAGTATTGCCGCAAAGACCGGAACCGCTCAAATTGCGCGGGCGGACGGGAAAGGGTACTATGATGACAGGTATCTGCACTCATTCTTTGGGTATTTTCCCGCCTACGATCCGCAATTTGTCGTCTTTTACTATCAGGTATACCCCAAAGGCGCGCGGTACGCATCTGAGACCCTCACCAAGCCATTTATGGATACTACAAAGTTTTTGTTGAATTATTACCAAGTTCCGCCTGACCGATAGATCATGAAATCCTTCATTAAACGCATCGTGATCGCGATCCTCGCCAATGAGGCGCGTCTCGTGCTCAAGAAATATAAACCGCGCGTCGTTGCCGTCACCGGTAGTGTGGGCAAGACATCGGCAAAAGATGCGATCGCGGCGGCACTCGATGAGGATTTTAGCGTGCGCAAGAGCGAGAAAAGCTTCAACAGTGAACTCGGCGTCCCGCTCACCATTTTGGGCGTACCGACCGCATGGGGGAATCCGTTTGGCTGGATCATGAACATCTTACGCGGTTTGGAACTGCTCCTATTCAAATCTGAGTATCCCGAGGTGTTGGTGCTTGAAATTGGCGCTGACAAGCCGGGAGATATTGCGTGGATCGCGTCATGGGTCAAACCTGACGTGGCAGTGATCACCCTGGTGGGGGAAGTGCCAGTGCATGTTGAATTTTTCCCCTCACCTGAAGCGGTACTCAACGAAAAGAGCAAGATCCTCGGTGCGATCAAAAAAGATGGCCGCGCGGTGCTCATCGGGGATGATCCGCGCGTGGTAGCGCTTCGCGAGAAATGTCGTGTGCGCGTCGCGACCTATGGTTTTGACAAGGAGGCTGATCTGCATGCTTCGCATTTGAATACGGAATATGAGGGAATGCGCCCAGTCGGCATTACCTTCAAGGTGGATACCAATGGAACGAATTTTCCCGTGCGTGTGCATGGCGTATTCGGCGTCCAGCATGCATATGCTGCCCTTGCGGCGCTCGCCGTCGCGGAGCATTTTAAGGTGAATGCGGTTGATGCGGCACAGGCGCTCGAGCATTGGGAGCCGGCACCAGGACGGTTCCGTTTGGTGGAAGGACTCAAGCACACGATGATCCTTGATGATACATACAACTCTTCGCCCGTTGCGCTGGAAGCAGCGCTCGAGGAACTCAAGAAAATGAAAGTGAAAGGACGCCGGGTCGCCGTCTTGGGCGATATGCTCGAACTGGGCAAGTATGCAGTGGCAGAGCACAAGCGTCTGGGGACCATTGCGGGCTCAGTGTGCAACATTCTGTTGGTGGTAGGCGTCCGCGCACGGTATTTTGCTGAAGGGGCGCTCTCGGGGGGTATTTCAGAAAAGAACGTTTTACAGTTTGATGACGCACGCGTCGCAGGGGCGTACCTACAAAACATAATGGATGCAGGCGACGTGATCTTGGTGAAGGGCTCGCAGTCAATGCGTATGGAGCGCACCGTGGAGGAGATCATGGCGCATCCGGAGATCAAAGAGCATATCTTGGTACGGCAGGATGAGGAGTGGGGGAGGCGGTGATTTTAGTCTGACGCATGTGATATTAAACGGCTCAGGCACCTGAGCCGTTTAATATCCTTGGATTGCTTGGTTAAATCACCAGATTTCTAGGGGCGAGGCTTTTGAGTAATTAGACACGCACTTTTTGACATGCTAGGGTGTTAAGTGAAATTATGTTCATTACGGAGGGTTAAACCATGACTAACTTTGCGAGTGGGGAAAAGTTCCTCGAAATTCTTGCCAGGAATGGAATATCTACCGATCTCGACACAATGGCTGTTGCAATGCACAGAGAACGTAGGCCTGGCATAAACAGGGTAACATTTTACGGAGTTGGTGCACCAATTCCGGAAGACATAATGAGGGCAATCAGGAGGGAAGTATTTCCATTGCTCAAGAACGAAGGAACGTGCAATCGTCAGGTAGAGGTTCGGACACCGCTCAAGCCCGTTCCTTGCGGAGAGCCGAAGAAGAGACAAGACGAGTGGGACCGGTACTGCGCCAACTTCAACCTCGCCTGTGGCTGATTGGCATTTTTCAGTGTTCAGAGCCGCCCAACTCAGGGCGGCTCTTTTTCATGTGGGCACAAGTTACTAAGTCTGCAGTCCTGCAAAACGGGATTGCAGGGTGTTTAATTTAAGCTGAGTCTATTGACAAATGCTTCGCAATACTATATAATGCTACTTAGGTAACAAGGTTCCGTTTTCTCAAATAACCGGCTGGAGAGTCGACCATGGACGCACCGCAATCTTCTATTTTTCCGATCCACAAGGTTCCGTACTCGAATGGCATCATGTTCTACTGGACGATCTGGAATAGTTGGCACCGTGTTCCACTCATCAAGTACGGCGACATCTTCGTTCCAGTCAATGAGCACCACACCCTCATCGTCCTGGCCACGAAGATCATCGCAATCGCCAATTTGCGCGTTGATGGCGAACATCCAAATTCGAGAGATACGACCCAAAGTTTTCAAGGGATGGTCATGGGTCTGAATTTCTCCTGCCAGAATGAACTGAATTGGGGAGCAATTGTGTTTGGTGATAATGATATTGACTTCAAATATTATCGCGATATGGCAACGAAGGAGCTCGTGAAGATTATAGGCGAGCACTAAGCGCAACCACTCAGCCAGGCCCCGGAAATTTCCGGGGTTATTTTTTTGCGAATGACCTTACAGAGAAGGGACGAGCAAAAGCTCGGGTAATTTTGTGTGGTCACAAGTTACTAAGTCTGCTCGGGTGAGTACACCCTGCGCGGACATAAGTACTCGCGGTCACAGATATTTTTCTGCTGAAAAATTATATCTGCGCCTTCACAAAAGCGAAAAAGACTGGAACCATCCAGTCTTTTTGCATTCGCGCTTTTGTGACCCCACCGGGAATCTCTTCTTACAGGAGCAGTACAGGTTTCCTATTTTCTCGAACGAGTACATTCTCAAAAATACAGGAGAACCTTTTCGATTCCCGGACGCAAGGCAAGCAGGTGCCTTGCTTGGGTCATTGAACAAAAATGGCCGCAACCATGAAGTTGCGGCTCATTTTTGTACCAATGACCCCACCGGGAATCGAACCCGGATTTCCAGGATGAGAACCTGATGTCCTAACCGTTAGACGATGGGGCCAATGTTCCACACCTTACAACAAAACCACAAAAAATTCAACGGTAGGGGCGCAGAAAAGCCATATGGTATCCTTGTGGTATGACCAGGACAGAAATTGCAGGCGTGGTCGTTTTTGCACTCTTTTTTGCCGGTGGTGCGTTCCTTGCTGGGGAGTTTTCGGATGCCGTGAGTAGATATTTGGATTTTGGTATTGCGGGTATGGCAGGATATGTTTTTGTCGGCATTATTGCCACAGTGATTGCTCCGGTGAGTACGGTGGCGCTCATTCCTTTTGCCGCTGTGCTTTGGGGGCCTGTTACCACGGCGCTTCTAAGTGTCGTCGGATGGACGATCGGTTCGGTCGTTGCATATGTGATTGCGCGCCGTTTCGGCAAGCCGTTCGTTGCGCGCTTTGTAGATCTGCGCACCATTGAAAGATATGAACATGCGCTCGGTGAGAAGTATCTTTTTTGGAACATTGTATTGTTGCGGATGGCCGTACCCGTCGATATCTTAAGTTATGCGGTCGGTCTTTTTACGTCAGTTAAGCTTAGTGTCTACGTGGCGGCAACAATCATAGGCATTCTTCCATTCGCCTTTATCTTTGCATATGCCGCGCAGGCGACACTCAATTTTCAGATCGTCATTGGTGGTGTCGTTTTAGCCACAATTTATTTGGGGTATCGGAAAGGACGAAGCATGCGACGATAGGGATTGACACAATTGGAAAAATATCGTACGTTCAGTGCAGTACAGAACCTTGAAGGAGACTAAATATGAACCCGATGAGTGTTCGAGCATTGAACCATCCAGTCGGATGGGCACTACTGGCTAGGAAGAGCGCTGAGAAAAATCGGCTCGATGCATTATATCGCATCGTAAACTGTGAGATTCTGTATGATCAGGTGGCCGTACCGTTTGACTCACCAGAAAAGGTGCGGGCAGTTCTCCGCACTACAAGGATGTTCGATCTCTTAAGTCAACGTGGACTCTTCGTCGCAAAAGATGGCTCCCTTGGGCTCTATCAGGCATTAGGAAAGGGGGTACCCGCCATTGATCTTGCGAGTCTCTCGGTCGAATACAATAGCGAAATGCTCTCCTCGCATGAGGTGCAGCAATTTGAGGGCAGAGAACATGTTCCTGGAATGACGCTGTGCACCATTGACATGGTGGCGTTTGAGCAAGCCATTAAAAACAAGGCCACCCCACCGCTTCTCATCACCAGTATCGGCTGGTGGGGAAGCGACCAATCCAAGGAGTAGGCACCAATAGGTGCTTTTAGACCGCACATCGCGGTCTATTTTTTTTGAACGGATGGAGGACTTAGGGTACAATACGAGGCATGATTATATTTTGGATAGGAGTTTTTGTGGTTGCCCTCTTTGCGCTGGTGAAAGGTGCAGATTGGTTCTTGCTTGCATCTGAACGAACGGGGCTTCGCTTGGGAATGACACCGTTTGCGATCGGTGTCGTCATTACCGGTGTAGGGACATCGCTCCCGGAACTCGCGTCGAGTGTGGCAGCGGTTTTACAAGGGGTTCCCGAAATCGTTGCGGCAAACGTTGTCGGATCAAATGTTGCCAATATTCTCCTTATTATTGGTGTAGCTGTTACGATCGGGCGCAAGGCGGTGATCAGCAAGGATCTAATCGATCTTGAGCTTCCGCTTTTGGCGATCTCAACCATCCTCTTTTTGGGTGCGGCATATGATGGTGCGGTCTCGCCAATCGAAGCCGTGCTCCTGCTTCTTGCGTACGGCGTGTACTTTGTCTACGCGATCTCGCACAAAGAAGAATTTGAAGCGCACCTCAGTGATACCGTTGAGCGTATCACTGAAGAAGCGTGGGTGCGCCGTTTCAAGAACGGATTTCTCAAGGAGTGGGCGGCACGTCGTGATTACGCCATGCTCATTATTGGCGCGGCGTTTTTGATCATTGGCGCTAAGTACGTCATCGATTCCGTGATCGCGCTCGCGGAGATGCTCCATATTGCCGTGGCGGTCATTACGATTACGGCCGTGGCGATCGGTACGTCGCTCCCGGAACTTGTGGTCTCGGTCAGAGCGGCACTCGCCAAGAAATTTGATATTTCTGTCGGCAACATTTTGGGCTCGAATATCTTTAACGCGCTGGTGATTATTGGTTTGCCGGGCATCTTTACGACACTACCGCTTGATCCGGTCACGCATGCTATCGGTCTCCCGTTCATGGCATTTGCAACACTCCTCTTCATATTCTCGGGCATTTCGCGCAACCTCTACAATTGGGAGGGGCTTATGTTCATCCTGCTCTATATACTCTTCGTCTTAAAATTGCTCGGCATTTCATAGACTGGCAGTCCATACGAGCGTATGAAACGGCAGGTCCTATTGCAAGAATTTTTTGAACGGAGCGCGGTTGTGGTGGCGCGTGATCTAGTGGGGAAGTTTCTTGTGCGCAAGATCCGTGGTAAAGAGATCGCTCTCATGATCACAGAGACCGAAGCGTATGAGGGGGAAAACGACCTCGCGTCGCATGCTTCTCGTGGGCGCACCGCCCGCAACGCGCCCATGTGGGACGAAGCGAGGCACTTCTATGTGTACCTTGTGTATGGCGTGCACGAGATGCTCAATGTCGTCACCGGAAAACACAACTACCCCGCGGCCGTATTGGTCCGCGGGGTAGAAGGTTGTACTGGTCCTGGTCGCGTCACGCGAGCACTCAACGTAACGCGTACACTGAATGGCAAGCGTGCCGTACCGGAATCAGGGCTATGGTTCGAAGATCGTGGCGTACGTATTGCGCCACGGCGGATCAAACGGACTCCGCGCGTGGGCGTTGCGTACGCAGGCGATTGGGCCAGTAAGCCCTATCGATTCGTGCTTCTCGATGAGAAGTCGAACCGAGGAGGCGTTACTGCTTCACGAAGATCTCGACGGTCGACTGTCCAATGACAGAACCGGAAGAGTCCTTTGCGGTGAAGGTTACCTTGTAGGGTCCTTCCCCGTGCCATGTCCAGTTGTCAAATTGAATCTTCGCCTGTTTGAGTGATGGGTTTGCGTTCTCCATCGAGTTCTCCTGTCCTCCGTCAACCGACCATGTGGCCGTGTAGAGTTTAGGATCAAGATCCTCGATCTTCACTTTGAGCTTTTTCTCACCGGAAACGGTTGAGTTTCCACCGGGGAGCATCACCTCAAGGGTGCGTGCTCCTACGGGGGTGTGTTCAGCAGCTGTGGCTGCTACCACTGGAGCTGTTTCTGTCTCAGTTGCTTTGGGCTCAGGCGTTACGGTTGTAACCGGTGCCGGGGCTGCCGTTTCTACGGTCGGCTTCGGAGCAGCTTCTACAACAACAGGAGTAGTGGTTGTTTCAACGACCGGCGCCTTCGCCACAGTCGTAGATGCTACAACAGTGGGCGTTACGATCGGTTCCGGAGCAGGTGTCGGCTCGGGAGCCGGAGCTTGAACCGGAGCTGTTACTACACTCGCGGCGATCCTGGGGAATGACCCTTCAGCGTCGGCGATCGTGAGGAGCGCAAGCGCGCGGTAACTTGAGCTGTAGTAGCCCGATGGTTTCATCGCGACCAACTGATTGATCACGCGATCACGGAACGCGGCATCAGATGATACGACAGAACCTACTGCAATTCCTGACATGAATGTTCCGTCAAGGTAGTTTGCAAGCGGCTTCCCGTCAAAGGTATATCCGCTGTAGAACGTCGTCTGTGACGCGAAGAAGTGATTCATCTTATCTGCAATATCCTTCGCACGTGGGTCTTTGTTTTCGACCCAGTCCATGGCCATGCGCCATGGCACGCGAATTGCATTGTAGGTGAAGTTGTCGCGGTTCTTGTTCCACGTAACACGGGTTGCGCTTTCGCCGGTACCTGTCGTCCACTCGGGAAGAAGGCCGGTGTTTGCGTCACGGGCGGCAAAGAGGATCTCGTATGACTTGTCGAGAACCTTCAACCATCCGTTGTTGCCGGTTACTTTTGCGAACTCGCGGTAATACGCGGGAGCAAAGTACGAAGGGTTCGTTGCGTCTGAACCGCCCCATACGTCTCCCGGCTTGAGTACATACGTTCCTGCTTCAACTTCGTACTGGTACATCGCATCGATGTACGTTTTTGCTTCTGATAGGTATGATCCGCCCCACGTTCTGTCTGCGAGGAGGAGGGCGTACCCGATATCCTCATCGCCGTCGGTGGCGGAGTTTGCGCCCGTCACGTTTCCGGAAGAATCGATCTTCCAGTGCATGAGGCCGCGCTGATCCAAGTGCGACTTGGTGTAGCGCCAGAGGGCATCAAATGTTGCTCGGTCGTTGTGACGAACCGAAAGAAGCATTCCATACCCCTGACCCTCTGATACGGTGATGTTCCCTGCGCTTGGATCATTCACGCGGAGACCTTGCGAACCGGCACCGTTTGATGTGACAAACGTCGATTTCCAGTCCGTGTAGGCACGCTGTGCTTCATTGCTCACCGTGCTTGCCGAAGCGGCAAACGGGATGAGGAGGAGGGCGCCAATCGAGGCACCCAAAACTGTACGTAACATATACTATTTCCCACCGTTCCTGTACCCGCTAGAACTAACTGCTGACCTATCAATTTTTTATTGCCGATAAGATCTCGCTAGCACTAACCGTTAGAATGAATAATTAGCTGACGATTCAGATACATTTTGGGTAGGCCCCGCCACTATATCACCCCAAAATGAAGTGCAAGCCCCTCCTGAAGGGTATATGAACCCCTTTTTACGGCTTCATCAGATTTTTATTTATACACTACAACAGGTTTTTCAGATGAAGAAATTACATAGTTTCTAATTCTTTTTCGGATAAAATATCAGTAATAACGGTTGTGGTCGCCGGAGACTGTTCGAGTGTGTCGTACTCAGTTTGATAGACATGCACCCACACATTTTTTGAAAATTGTCGCTTCTCCAGTTTGGTGAAGTGGTTGTCGAGGTAGAGTTTACTCTCCGTTGCGCTGTAGAGATCCATGCTCACAATGAAATACAGCCGTCGATGATCTTCTTTAAGCGTTTGCGCGTCTGCGGCGATCACCGCGTCGGTCGCTTCAGGGATCCCGCCTTTGCGCTTGTCCCAGATCGGAAGCGTAGAGAGCGCCGCTTCGCCACGGTAATAGTATTGGATGGGGTAGATGAGATAGGGAGGACTCGCGACCACAATATCGCGCGGTCCGGCTTGCGCGGCAACATACTGCGCGGCCTCGCGATAATTTTCTCGTGTGGGCACCTGTGGGCTCGTCATTTGATTGAGGAGCAGGACCGCAAACAGTCCCAGCATGCCGGCACCGATGAGTGTCTGTGCGCGTCCTCCCGGGAGTTCGCTCACAAACCATGCGAGGAATATAAAGAGAAGGGGAGTGACGATAATGAAATAGCGCGAAAGGAAGAGCGGCATGTACTGGCTCGCCGCAAACCCAACCGCAATGGGAATAAGCATGCCGAGAATAAGAATGAGGGTGATCGCGGAGATCGGATGGCGCTTGGTGAGAAACACAAATCCTCCCAAGATCACTAACGGCCATCCGGCAACCAGTGATGGCATGATCGAGTCAGGCTGGAAGCCGAACATAAATTCGTAGAATGCGAGCACGATATTGAATGTGGTCGGTTTGGTGAGTACGGGTGCGAGCGAGCCGGACCCGTAGTGTTGCGCGAGCGAGTATACCCACGGCGCGAAGGCGCCTATCACGACGAGCGCCACAAAGAGGAATCGTATGAGCATGTGCCACTTTTTTTCCGGTGCAGCCTCGCTCCCACCCCAGTTGATCTTCCAGGTGGTAAAAAAGAAAACGAGTTGGGAAAGAAGTACGAGAAAAAAGAAGTAGTGCGTATAGATGCCCACGAGCGCGGATGCGCCATAGAAGATATACCAGATCGCTCGGTCTTCTTTGATTGCTTTGATGAAATAGTAGTACGAAAGGATAGTGATGAGGGTCAGGAGCGAATACATACGGATCTCGCGGCTATACCAAACCCAGAATGGTGAGAGGGATCCAAGCGCCGCAGCAAAGAGCGCAAAGCGGCGCGACAAAAATTCTCGCGCAAGAAGGTACAGTGCGGGGATTGAGAGCAGGCCCGGGATGAGTGCAAGCGCACGCACTGCTCCCTCGCTTGTCCCAAAGACACCCATCCACCAGTGGAGGAGAGAATTGTGAAGAGGGAGGTGCACGTTCTTGAGCATGTACATGCGTATGAACTCAAGTGAGTGCGATGCTTGCCACACGCTCTGTGATTCATCCAAGCGCAAGCCTTCCGCGCCAATGTTCCAAAAGCGCGCAATGACACCGAGGAGGATAAACATCAGAATGAAGCCGAGTGCGATTGGCGTGGAGAACCATGTGGGCTTTGCTTCAATTTCAATTACTTGAGCCATAATACTTTTTGGGAATGATTAGGATTACTAGTCGGGGTACGTTTTTCGACCGATGGGCGCAGGAGTGCTGAACGCGCCGCGCATATACTCACGCATGCGCCCAGGGACGAGATGCCAAGGGTACGCATAGTGTATGTAGGGCCAAAAGAAGACAATGTTGAAGACCGCCCACGATGCATTGGTGACCACTGCGGGTGTGAGGCCGTCGCGATCGACCGCAACGATCATGCTCAACACCACCAAGACCACATACGCAATATTCGGCAGTGCGTAGTAGATAAAGTTTGCTTCTTTGCGCTGTTCTTTTGAGGTGACCGTGAACTTTGCGCGTTTGCCGATGAGCGCACCCATAAAGGCAATGATAAAGATGAATGATGCGGCGACGGTGAGTTGGATCGCGCGGAAGGTGATGGTGTAGCGCGTTGAGCGCATCAAGAGATAGAGCGTGAAGAAAATAAATGGTGAGAAGAAGATGATGAACCCACCCGTGGTGTCTTGTACGGGAATTGTTCCAAAAAAGAGGAAGAATAAAGGAATCAGAGCATCGGCGAGTACTACGAGGCCGTTCAGATAGAAACTCGCCGAGTAGAGGTACTGCAATCGCTGACGCCACTCGAGGCCTTTAAGGAAGAGCGGGTTGTAGCGAAAGAGTACATCGAGCGACCCCCTGGCCCAGCGGTACTGCTGGAGCGTGTAGCTTTCGAGGTCGGCGGGAGCAAGGCCGTGCGCGAGCACTTCAGGGACATAGGTAGATTTCCACCCGCGCTGGTGAATGAAGAGTGACGCAAGAAAGTCTTCTGCGATGCTCTGTTCGGGGACACCGCCGATCGAGAGCAGTGCTTCACGACGAATCAGTGCGTTCGTTCCGCACCAAAAAGTGGCGTTCATGCGGGCCTTTCCTTGACAGATAGGACCAAAGAAGAGCTCTTGCTGTTCCCATGCCGCACGCGTGATGAAATTCTCGTCCCTGTTTGCATAGTATTGCGGAGTCTGCACGATCGCCATCTTCGGGTCGTCCATATAGCCGATCGTGCGCTGTAAAAAGTCTACGTGCGGTACGTGGTCGGCGTCGAAGAGTACAAAGAATGGCGCGCTCGTATACTTCAGTGCATTGTTGGTATTTCCTGCCTTGGCACCTCCGGGGGTTTGGCGCGTGATGACATTGACGTTGTACGCTGCGCCGAGTTCGACGATATCCTCCCAGTTGTCTTTCTTTGCGACGAAACCATCATTGAGTAGATGTACTTCAAAAGAAGGGTAGTCCATCGCGAGTGCGGCGCGCAGGGTTTCCTCGACGATCGCGCGTGGCTCGCCACAAACGGTAATGAACACATCGACGGGAGGGTACTGCGTGGGTTCGGGAACAGGAATGTCCTTGGTACCCCATACCGTAAACAGATACCCGAGTGCTTGCCAGATGTGGTACACCTCAGCCGCAAGGAGAACACCATAGAGAACCCAGGATCCGACGTGACTAAAATCAAGCCACCAGAACGCATACACAAGGATGCTTCCTATGTAGAGTGCCGCCAGCCAATCTGGAGTACGCACACTCTCGAATTTCATATTGTGGGTTGGTTTTGGGTTCATATTCTTGGTACGTTATGGGTACGCCCGCCGTACGACTACGGTAGTGTGTTTGCTTGAGCAAGATTGGGTACGTTCTGTGAGTAGAGCGCCATGCCGAACCACACCCAGTTTTGGGGGTAGTAGCCGAGGCTTGGGATCAAGTCTTCGGTATCAGGGTCGTAGAGCGATGCAACCTTTGACGAGAAGATCTCCTGCGCAAGTTCTGGCTTGACCGATGCGAGTGATGAAGCGAGCGTTGCGTAGACGCTATTGTTCTCGTTGAAGGTGAGGGGGTCACCGGAGTGGCTGTAGGTTCCATAGACCACCCCGTTCTCTTTCCATTCGGTCTCGAAGAACATTGCTTGCTGTTCCAGATATTCGCGCGCGCGCGGGTCGCGGTGCCAGCTCCAGTCAAGCGCAACACGCCAGAGAACGCGGAACGCGTCATCGGAAAAATGCGTACTCTTATCCGCGTGGGATGGAGTGACCACTAAACCGGTCTCGCGATCAAGCGCAACCCAGTCTGGCGGAATACCGGCACTCTCGAGCATATCGAGCGGGTCATTGGTAGAGGCAAGGAGCACGTCGTAGGATGAATCTTTGAGGAGAAGCCACGGGTGTGTTGGATCAACTTCGGCGAAGATCGGGTATGCGGCAAATGCTAGGTATGAGGGGTTCACCGTAGGATTGAGCTCATCATATGCCCAGTTGCCGGCAACAAGGTATGGCGTGCCGTTTATGGTCACGACCTCGGTTCGCCAGATGTCGTTCAGTATTTGTTGTGCCTGATCAAGATAGTCGTCCTCGTTCCAGCGCTGTGAGGCAAAAATGAGTGCGAGTGCGATGTCTTGATCTGCGTCAGCGGCCGTGTTGATCCCGCCTTCACCGCGCATAACGTCCCAAGAGCCGTCGGGATTCTCCCCCCAGAGCCATGCGAAGAGTTTGTCATCAGGGCGTTTGCGCAGGTTGTGGTTGGTCCACTTGAGTACGCGATCGAATGTCTCACGGTCATCCATCCACACGGCGCGCAGTAGGGAATACGACTGCCCTTCGGATGTGGTGAGATAGTTGCGACTGCGGTCGATCGTGCGCCCGTCTTTTTGAATGCGGCCGCTGTATGCGACCCACGTTGTTTCGACAACTGCGTCGGGATACGTTTCAAAAAATCGGAGCGTCGATGATGCAGGCTGTGAAAGGTATGATCGGGCGCCAAGGAGGACACCGACCGCAAGAAGAACGATGAGCGTATGGGTCCCGAGGATTTGCGCGGTTGAGCGTTTGAAAAATTTTGGATCATCGCCGGCCTCGATCGCGCGCTTCCGTCCTTCGTCAGCCGCAACAACGAATCCAATAAGTCCAAAGAAGAGCGTTCCTAGGAGCGTGGTGATATTGACCACCAGCGCTCCGGCAAGTATCTCTGCCGCGGGAATACCGGAGATTCCCAAGCCGAGTGCCCACCCGGCCTCCATGGTTCCCAAACCGGCAATGTTCGGCGCCGTGTTGATGAGCACTTGGATCATGCTTCCTACCACAAGCACCATAAGGGGGAAGGCGATGCCGACAGCCTTAAAGAACATTCCGTACGCTCCGATCATCAAAACCCAAACAAGAACGGAATAGAGCGCGGCTTGCATGTAGGTGCGGTGCTCGCGCAAGGTGCGGAGTGAATTAACGAGAAGCTCGCCTTTTCCTGCGAGGCGTCCCAAATATCTTGGGAAACGCCGTGCCATAGAGCGCAGGAACAACAGCACGGGTCGCTGTTGGAACGATGCGAGGATGATCAGTGTGAGTGCCAGTGCCGCGACAAGTGCTCCTGCGAGCGCGGCAATGATCGCCGGCATTCCGACGGATGGAATAAGCAGCCCGGCGCCCACGGCAAGAAGGATCGCGACGACCAGGAAGTCGAGCGCGCGATAGGCAATGAGCGTGGAGATCGAAGACGCATACCCCACGCCCAGCGACTTTGATTGAGTGACAAACGTGATCTCTCCCAGAGGATTGGGAAAGATGCGCACTGCAACGCCATGAATACTCGTGATCCGCATCATCGTAATGAAGGGGATCTCGTGCTCAGGAAGAAGCGTCCGAAAGCGCGCCGCCCGCGCGGCGTATGCTCCCGCATACACGATCAGCCCGCCCATGATCCACAGCGGGTCTACTTCCTGTACGAGTTTGCGCAGATCCGCAACGTCAAGGATTGGAACAAGGAGTACGGCCATGGCCGCAGTAACGAGTGCTCCGAGGCCTAGTTTGATGAGCATCTGACGATGACGGTGTTCCATAGTGCGGGTTTCGTTTATGCGACGATCTTTCTAATGGAGTATGTTTTGCGGCCCTGTGCTTCAAAGTAACTGCGAGAAAGCATCTCGCCCAAGATTCCCAGCCCGACGATCTGGAGGCCGGCGAGCATGGAAAGTACGGCAAAAATGAGGAGTGGTCGATCGCCGATCGCCGCACCATGCGCAATTTTTATGTAGGTAAGGTAGATCCCTGCGAGGATTCCCGCCGCACCAAGCGTAAGGCCCAGCATCCCAAAGAAGCGCATCGGCTTGGTCAGGAAATTTGCCCAGAATTGGATCGTGACCATATCGATGATCACCTTGAAGATACGAGAGAGGCCATACTTGGACTTTCCAAAGATGCGCGGGCGATGGTTCACCACGATCTCGGCGATACGTGCACCGTTCATTCCTGCGTAGATCGGAAGGTAGCGGTGCATGTCGCCGTAGAGACGGACGCCTTCGAGCACCTCACGGCGGTATGCCTTGAGTGCGCACCCAAGATCGTGAACCGGCGTTTTTGAGGCGCTGTTCAGAAGATAGTTGGCGATGAGAGAGGGGATACGGCGCGTTACCATGGTGTCCTTACGGTCTTTGCGCCAGCCGGACACAATGTCATACCCCTCATCGATCTTGGCGACGAGGAGCGGAATATCGTACGGATCGTTTTGAAGATCAGCATCAAGCACAATAATGATGGCACCGGTCGCATGATCGATGCCTGCGGCAAGCGCTGGTGTTTGCCCAAAATTTTTGCGGAATTCGATTCCGACCACGCGCGCATCGCGCTCATGGAGGCGTTCAATGACTTGCTGGGTATTGTCAGTCGACCCGTCGTTCACAAAGATGATCTCGTAGCTTCTCCCCATTCGTTCGAGGGTCCGCGTAAGCGCGCCGTAGAGTTCTTCCAAGCTCTCCCCCTCATCTTTTGCGGGGATGATCACTGACAGGTCACGCGGTCCCGATTTGTGCGGGGTAAAAACGACACGTGTCGGAAGGGTTTCTGGTTCAAGATGCATAGTGGTGTATGGATATGAATAATAAATTTCGACGTCATGATTGTTGGCGCCACGAGAAAATCTGATGGCAAGTATGCGAAATGCGGGAAAAGTTGAAAAACGAGCGCGGGGTCGGCAGAGTCGATTGGTCCCGTTACGTTAGGTGAACATTGTACTGCGAACAAGATGAAGAACCCTTGAAGGGGGTGCTCTGAGTGCATTGACGAACACAGAAAATCAAGGTATTGTCCATATTGGAAACATCAACGACCCAAAGGAGGGTTTGGTTATGCAGCAACAAGTATTGGCACCGTCGGGGAATGCTCAGAGCACTCGGGCCAGCGAGTTACTCGGGCTGGTGTTCTGCGTTGAGTGCGTCGGGGTTCAAAATTACATTTCGTACAATCGTACTCGACTGGGGAAGCAGGCGGTGGACATTCTGCGAAGTGTGAGTACATGGATCAAGACAGGATCATTCTATCTTTCTGACATGTGCGCGGGAGAACAGCTCCCTCGCGGTGAGTATGTCGTGATGTACGGTCCGGCACCGAAACGCGAAAAGGTGAGCATCTGCGCCCGTCTCGGCGTCGATGAAAACATTCTCGAGTTGCGTTCGCCGTGGCTCTTGGGCATTGTGAAGAGTCCACAAGTTGAGCCGGGAACCCCAGTGATGCGCATCCGGCTTGATGGTGATTTGTCCGGCACACGGAAAGGCGGATTCGAGGTGAAGATCCTCGGGCGGGCGGAGTAAGGAGTTACGATACAAAAAGATAAAGATGTAAGCGCGGGTGTCTACGACACCCGCGTATTTTTTTTGTAAAATTTTTGCAAAAAAATAACGGAGGACGTGATGTCCTCCGTGGTGGGTGCTCAGCGTATGTTGAGCGTGAGTTGGTGCGGCTTGCGCTCGCGGACAGGGTACTTTCTTGGAACCCGGCGGCGATGAGAGCCGAGTTCTTTGCCGACGGCTTTGGCGAACAAGTTGTATCCCCTCGTGATTTGGTAGCGGTTGAGTACTTTCTTTAATGCGGGATGAAAACTCTCTCCTTGTTTCATCCATTCCGCTACCTCTTTCGCGATTGCCCTCACTTCAGCCTCTGTAGCGTCCATGGAACACTCCTCAAAATGTACCTAAGTTAATTATACCATATCCACAGAAAAATGCAAGTTTTGGGGCTGTGGATATCGTGAAATGTGCTACAATAACGAACAAGTCAGTATTCTCTATGTCCCAACAGCAATTCTTTAGCAATGCCATCTTCTGGATCGAGGTCGAAAAGATCAAGCCAAATCCGTACCAGCCCCGCCGCGAGTTTGACGAAGCGCGCCTCCGCGACCTCGCTGAGTCGATCCGTCAGTACGGCATCCTCCAGCCCCTTACGGTCACGCGCAAAGAAGTCGTAAAGCCTGATGGCGGTCTTGCGGTTGAGTATGAACTCATCGCCGGCGAACGCCGTTTGCGCGCGTCAAAACTTGCCGGTCTAAGTCAGGTGCCCGCAACGATCCGCACCGGCGATCCGGAAGACGACAATCGCATGAAGCTCGAGCTCGCGATCATCGAGAATCTTCAGCGCGAGGATCTCAATCCTGTTGATCGTGCCAAGGCATTTGATCGGCTTGCCAAGGAATTCAATTTTAAACACGTACAGATCGCAGCCAAGGTGGGGAAGAGTCGCGAGTACGTTTCCAATACGCTCCGTCTCCTCCTGCTTCCCGAGGACATGCTTCAGGCGCTCCAAGAGGGTAAGATCAGCGAAGGTCATACCCGCCCGCTCCTCATGCTCTGCGATCGCAAAGAAGAACAGGGCGCACTCTTTCGGGAGATCATGCTCAAGCGTCTCAATGTGCGCGAGACTGAATCCATCGCGCGCCGCATCGCCTTTGATAAGGTACGCAAAAAAGATCTCTTTGTTGATCCGGAACTCGTTGAGCTTGAAGAAGAGCTCACTGAGCGTTTAGGAACGCGCGTGCAGATCGAACGGCGTGAAAAAGGCGGCAAAGTCACGATCGACTTTTTCTCAACCGATGATCTACGTACGATGATTGAGGCACTCTCGAACGGAGGCAAGCTCGAAGATCTGGGTCTGCCGAAAGTGGCAGTCGCCGCATCTTCCGCAGAGATCGCGGAGGGGATGATGGAAGCTCCGAACCCGGACCCGAATGATGAGGCGGAGGATTTGTACGACATCAAACACTTCTCATTGTAAAAATGAGTAACAAAAAAACCGTCTCAAGAAATTGAGACGGTTTTTTTTGTTACTTCTTCTTTTGAATTGCCGATTTAATATGCCTTCGCGCCATGGTGGTTTTGGCGTGCTCGACCCACTTGTTTGACGGGTGGGCATCTTTGCGGATCTGGATCTCTACAATATCGCCGTTCTTGAGTTTGGTATCAATGGCAACCATTTTTGAGTTCACTTTAGTGCCGCCGATATGGTTGCCGATATCAGAGTGGATCGCATAGGCAAAGTCGATTGGCGTTGAGTCCTCAGGGAGGTCGATCACGTCACCCTTAGGCGTGAAGACGAACACGCGGTCCTTAAAAAAGTCCATTTTGAGGTTCTCGAGGTATTGATCACCCTCGCCTTCGGCCATATGTTTTTGGAGTTCAAGGATATCGTTGAGCCAGCCGAGCGACTTGTGCTGCTTGGTTCGCGCGCGCTTAAGGAACGAAAAAAGTCCCTCCTTGTACGCAAGGTGTGACGCAATGCCGTACTCTGCCGCCTGATGCATCTCTTCGGTGCGGATCTGGATCTCGGCAATGCCGCCGTCGCCGGTGAAGATCGTGGTATGCAAACTTTGGTAGCCGTTCGTCTTAGGGAGCGCGATGTAATCCTTCACACGGCCGGGGAGCGGGCGCCAGATGCTATGCACGATCCCGAGTACGCGATAACAGTCCGCTACGTTTGGGACGATGATCCGGAGCGCGACAATGTCATAGATCTTCTCGATATCCATTTCGTGGCGGAGAAGTTTTTTGTAGAGGCTGTAGAGATACTTGACCCGACGGTCAACGGTGAAGTGCACGAATCCTTCCTTCGCCAATTCTTTTTGGATCGAGCGTTGCACTTTCTCGACGTGCTTCTCGGTCACCTTGCCGTGTTCTTTGAGGATCTCGCGCACTTTTTTGTATTCATCCGGATATGCGTAGGGGAATGCGTAGTCTTCAAGTTCACCCTTGAGACGCCCCATACCAAGACGGTTGGCGAGTGGCGCAAAAATCTCTATGGTTTCAAGCGCGATGCGCTGCTGTTTTTCTGGCTTAGTGTGCCCTCCGAGTGTCTTTACGTTGTGCAGGCGATCAGCAAGTTTGATCAATAGTACGCGCGGGTCCTCGGCAGTCGCAATGAAGAGTTTGCGCATACTCTCAACATGGCGCTCGAGTCCGCGGTATTTGAGCTTGCCGAGTTTGGTGACGCCCGTAACGAGGAATGTGATGTTCTTGCCGAATTCGCGCTCGAGGTCTTGCTCGGTGACTCCGGCGTCCTCGAGAACGTCATGGAGGAGCCCTGCGGAGATCGTTTGTGCGTCCATGCCAAAAAGGGCGAGGTTCTTGCCGGTCTCGAAGGTGTGCACGAAGTAGGGGTCACCCGTGAAGCGCTTCTGGCCTTCGTGCGCGCGTTCGGAAAACGCGTGCGCTTTGGTGATGAGCGCTCTTGCCGCCGCGTCAGGCGGTGTCCTCATAGCATCGAAGATTCCCTTGACTTCAGTCATATTATTCATTATAGTTATCTATAGAGAAAAGTAAACAGTAACCATTGAAATCAGAGGGAGATTCGGAATGAGTACAAATATCGGTGAGCGAGGGAAGCACGTGAAGATGGTAATTGCGCTCGTGAAATGGAGAAAAAGGCGATTCCCTGTTATACCTGTGGATGATGCCGGCATTGAGCGAGCGAGTCGTTTCGTCCATTACTACAGAACTCTTCCCGAGGAATCAGAGCAGTGTGTGCATGTCTGCCCGCAGTGCTTCGTCTATCAAGAAGTTGCACATGCATCGGTCGTGCCGGCTGACTGCGGTCACTGTGGCATTCAAACCTTTCACGCTCCTGGATTTGTCTTGGAGGCGGTCATCACTGACACTAGCGATATTGAGTACGACCTGAGGCAAAGTTTCAGGGGCCATTGCTAAAACGATACCCAAGGACAAACCCCCGCGCAATGCGGGGGTTTTTGTTTGACTTTGATCATTATTTCTCCTATGGTTATCTTCAGAAAAGATACACTGGAGATGGTGAATGAAAACTGAAAACCAACCACGCCCCGAACGGTGTTCGTTCTGCAAACTCACGGTCATAGGCAGTATGAGCAAACACAGCGTTCAATGCCTGTCCCGGAGAAGGCGACGGACACTACGGCTCCCATTTGTTAACCCACCACTTGATCCAACGACTCCCGTATGCGATGAGACGCTTATGTCGCGCCTCCGTGACTTCGGCGACTTTTGCGCCTCGCTTACTCCAGAACAATTCGAATGCGTGTACGTGTGTCCGGTGTGCATCCAATTTGTTCAGTATGAGACGGCGCCGGTCATTGTACAAAATCTTGTGTGCCCACACTGTGGTGTTGCGATGCGTTCCGGCAAGGATGCTTTTGAACAGGCGCTTGCTGAGGCGACTTCCGAGGAACCTGGATGCTGACCTCAATCAAAAACCCCCGCGCAATGCGGGGGTTTCTTCATTTCTATTTTTTCTTTGCAGGATTATCGAGCTTGTGCGGATTGTGATTGGGGCATTTTTTGTCCGAGCAGCGTTCAGGAATCGTTTTGGTTCCTTCCATCATGAGCGAGCCACAGGTGGGGCAGAGGTTGCCGGTTGGCTTTGCTTTGATCGCATACTTGCAGTCAGGGTAATTTGAACAGCTGTAGAAAATACCGAACCGTCCGCGGCGCTCCGCCATTTCGCCCGATTTACAGACAGGGCAGGCGACACCTGTACCTTTGATCGGCGTGGCTTCCTTTTTGATGTACTTACACTTGGGGTAGTTTCCGCAGGCGACAAATCGTCCAAAGCGTCCATCGCGTTCAAGTAAGTTGCTCTTGCCACACTTGGGGCAGAGCTCGCCGGTGTCCTTCGGTCCCTCCAGTTCGGTGCCGTCCTCAGTGCGTGCACCGGTACAGTCGGGGAAGCGCTCACAGCTCATGAACTTTCCGTTACGGGAAAGTTTAATGACCATCTTGCCGCCGCAGAGCGGGCAGGTGAATTGTGGGGGAGCATCGCCCAAGGTCGTTATCTTTTCGATCGACTCTTTTTCCTTGATCTCCTTGGCGAACGGCGTATAAAAATCTGCGAGCGTTTTTGCATACTCGCGCTTTCCTTCGGCAATATCATCAAGCTCGTCCTCCATGTCTGCCGTGAACGTGTCGCTGATATAGAGCGAGAAGTGTTCTTCAAGGAAGCCACTCACCACTTCGCCAGTGTCAGTCGGTTTGAGCGATCGGCCCTCCTTGGTCGCATATCCGCGATCAAGGAGCGTCTTAATGATGGATGCATACGTGGACGGGCGTCCGATACCGCGCTTCTCGAGCTCTTTGACGAGACCTGCTTCAGAATACCGTCCGGGCGGTTCAGTGTGCTTCTCCTCCGCCTCAAAGGCGCGCATCGAGAGGGCTTCGTCAGCCTTTACGAGCGGAAGCTCGGTGTCTTCACCACGTGCATCAGGATCAGCGAGGAGCCATCCGGGGGAAAGCGTGCGTGATCCCGTTACGGTGAATGCAGGAATGTTCTCATCAGGAACACGTCCGTAGACCGTGGTCTTGAGGAGCATGGCATCGTTCATTTGTGACGCGACAGTTCTCTGCCAGATGAGCCGGTAGAGTTTTTTGTCTTCGACCGATACGCCGGCATCCATTTTTGACGGATCGGTAGGACGGATCGCTTCGTGCGCCTCCTGAGCGTTCTTTACTTTTGTTTTGAATTCTCGTATCGAGACCATGTCTTTCCCGTACTTTTGCGAGATCACTCCCGCGATGGCACTGACCGCGTCTTTCCCGAGCGTGGTGCTGTCGGTACGCATGTAGGTGATAAGCCCTTTTTCATAGAGAGATTGCGCGACGCGCATCGTGCGCGAAGGGGAGAGGCCGAGGCGCGAGCTTGCCGCTTGCTGAAGCGTCGAAGTGGTGAACGGTGCGCGCGGAGAGCGCGAGGTCTCGGTTTCTTTTACTTCGGCAACACGCCACGGGCCGGCCTTTGCGGCGGCGCGGATCTGCTCCATGCGTGCCTCGTCGCGCGGTTCTTCGGTGCAGGTGAGGGTCAGGGTGTCGCGGCGCGCGGTTTCAAAAATGCCGTAGATTTTGAAGTACCGCTCAGGAATAAATGCGCGGATCTCTCGCTCACGCTCAACAATGATGCGGAGCGCGGGGGACTGCACGCGTCCCGCGGAGAGGCCATAGCGTACCTTTTTCCAGATGAGTCCGGAGAGGTCGTAGCCCACAAGGCGGTCGAGTACGCGTCGGGCCTCCTGTGCGCGGCGCAGATCCTGATCAATAGTACGCGGATGCTTGAGCGCTTCCTCGATCGCATTTTTAGTGATCTCGTGGAAGGCGAGGCGCTTAGGCTTCTTTAGGTCGCAGAGTTCTGCCAAGTGCCATGCGATCGCCTCACCTTCACGGTCGGGGTCGGTCGCGAGGAATACTTCGTCAGCTTTTTTTGCAAGTTTTTTGAGTTCGCTCACGACCGCTTCTTTTCCTGGCGAGATCTCGTAGTGCGGCTTGAAATCATTCTTGATATCGATCGCTTTCTTGTTCGATTTAGGAAGATCGCGAACATGGCCGACGCTCGCTTTCACGGTATAGCCTTTGCCGAGATACTTCTCGATCGTTTTTGCTTTTGATGGTGACTCGACGATCAGTAATTTCATAATTCATTAAGTAGTACTACAGGTGTATCTGATTTGCAAACTTTGGTGGGGAAAGCTTTTAAAAAGAAACGCCGGTTGTCGTGTGCGACAACCGGCGTGATGGTGATGCTGTTGAACGAAACTAATGAGACGCACACTTGTTCGGTGGCGCGAGCCACACGGTGTACGATTCGCCTTGGCGTGCGATGGTCCACTCCGCCGGGTTATACGCGCTAGTTCGCGTAACGCTGTAATTGCGAACATAGGCGGTTCTTCCCGACTGACCGGCAAGCGCGGCGGCATCGGCGGGGTTTTCGACGGTGGTGACCAGTTCATTCCGACCAAAACATTCGGACGCGTGTATGGTCGGCAGAATGCCGATGGAACAGCATGTGGTCAATAGTGCGATCAACAGGGAGCGCGTATTCATCGAGGTACCTCCTCTTGGTGGGGAACAGGTGGCAAAAGCCGTAGTGAGCATGCTACGGACTGAGTGCAATATCAAGGGTGTGCCAAAATGGATTAGAGCCCGATGCGCACCATACCCAGCTCTTCTTTAATAAGCCCCTTGATCTCCATTGCCGAAAGCAGCACGATCGCGTCGCGGGCGGGGAGTTTGAGCGCGCGGATGAGTTCATCACGCGTGATGGGTTCGCGCAGGAACGCGATCACACGCTGTTCTTCAGGGGAGAGGTGCGAGAGGTCTAACTGAGTGCTTGTGGTACTGCGCTCGAATCCGAGCGCATCGCGCAGATCATCGGCCGAGGTAATCGGCGTTGCGCCTTGGCGGATGAGCATGTTGGTCCCGCGCGCCGTTGGCGTGTGGATCGCACCTGGTACCGCGAAGACGTCGCGATTATAATCGACTGCCATACGTGCCGTGATGAGCGTTCCGGATTTTTCCTCCGCTTCGATCACGAGCACTGCACGCGAGAGGCCGGCCATGATGCGGTTGCGCTGAGGAAAGGTCCACGTTGCGGCCCGCATATCAGGATCGTATTCAGAGAACAGTGCGCCACCGTGTTCAAGGATTCGACGCGCGAGCGAGAGGTTGTTGCGCGGATAGAGCACCGCATCCGAGAGTCCTGATCCGGGTACGGCAACGGTCGCAAGTCCCGCATCAAGCGCCGCTTCGTGCGCTATGGCGTCGATCCCCAGGGCAAGACCGGATACAATAATAGTATCAGTGCCGGAAAGGCCCTTAATGAGTGCACGGCATGCGTCACGGCCATAGGAGGTGGCAGCGCGTGAGCCGACCACGGTCAAGACCGGGCGGTCGAATGAAGGGAGCATACCGCGAACCCAGAGCTCTTTAGGGGGTTGGGGGATCTCGAGGAGTTGCGGAGGAAAGTCTCCGGGATCAAGCGCGGCGATGTCACGGTGCATAGTGTACGCATTCTATCATGGTGACACTTTGAATTACGAACCTATCTTCTGCTGCGGTCTCCGGGAGCACGCAATCTCATCCCTCATTCTCGCTTTGGGTAGCTGTGCTACGACAAAGCTCGGCTTCAGGCGACCTTGCGTGCTCCCGGACCCCTCGCGACGAACCTAGTTTCGTAATTCAAAGTTTGCTATGATGGGCGAATGTTAGATATCAAATTCATTCGCGAAAACGCCGACCTGATCAAAGAGGCGGCCCGCAAGAAAAAGATCGACTTCGATATTGCCGAGCTCCTCTCGGTGGATGATGAACGCCGCACCGCACTCGCCACGTTCGAGGAGATGCGTGCCAAGCAGAATGCGGCGAGCGAGGGTGTGAATACAGCCGCGACGGCCGAAGAGCGCGTGAAGCTCATCACCGAACTCCGCCTTCTCAAAGATGACATCGCAAAAGCCGAGGACAAACTCAAAGAAGTGATGAAGCGCTGGCAGCTCCTCATGGTGCGCGTGCCGAACATCCCTGACATGTCAGTCCCAGAAGGTGATTCTGATGCGGACAACAAAGAAGTGAAGGTGTGGGGAGAAAAAACAAAATTCTCATTCACGCCCAAGAGTCATATCGAGATCATGATGAAGCATGACATGGTTGACCTCGAGCGGGGAACCAAAGTCGCCGGCTTCCGCGGGTACTTCTTAAAGAACGATGGCGCACTGCTTTCCTACGCGATCTGGCAGGCCGCACTCGCGCACTTTATGAAGAAGCAGTTCGTTCCAATGATCGTGCCGTCGCTCGTGCGCCGCGAAGCATTCTTGGGAACAGGGTATTTACCTCAAGGTGAAGAAGACCTCTACAAGACGCAGGACGGAGACTATCTCGCCGGCACCGCAGAAGTGGCGACCATGGGCTACTACATGGACGAAGTCCTGGTAAAGGAAGATCTGCCCAAGCGATTCCTCTCGTTCTCGCCATGCTTTAGGCGCGAGGCGGGAAGTCACGGCAAAGATGTAAAGGGACTCATCCGTGTGCACGAATTTTTTAAACTCGAACAGGTGGTTCTTTGTGAGGCAAGCCACGAGCAGTCGGTCACTTTCCACGAGGAACTCAATCGCAACACCGAAGAGTTCATTGAGAGTCTGGGCATTCCATACCACACCGTGGTGAACTGTGGCGGTGATCTTGGTTTGGGACAGGTAAAGAAGTACGACATCGAACTGTGGGTACCGCTCGAAGAGACGTATCGCGAGATCAGCTCCGCATCGTACTTCCACGACTTCCAAACGCGCCGTCTCAATATTCGCTACAAGGATGCTGAAGGGAAAATGCGCTTCGCGCACTCGCTCAACAGCACGGCGATCCCCACACCGCGCCTCCTCGTATCGCTCATCGAGAACTATCAGCAGGAAGATGGGTCGATCGTCATCCCTGAAGTTCTCCGTCCTTATATGGGCAAAGACAAGATCGGATAGGGCTTTTAGATTCGGCGAATTTCCGCGCTGCCTTCGTCGCTCGTGTTGTCACCGTAACTAGAGTACGCCTCCAACCCTCGCTCCTCTGCGCCTCGAACTTCATCCGAATCTGAAAGCCTTGGTTAATACATATGACACCCCTCAATAGAACCTCTCGAGACATTCTGAACACGCCGGCACGCGCCGCGCGCAAAAAAGAGAAGCGCAAGCACCTTGCCCGCATTGCGGTGTTGCTGGGTGCGGTCGCTCTGGTCATCATGGGGCTTCTTTCTTGGGGTGCGCACCAGTCATCGGTCCGCATTCAAACCATCGTGGCTGAAGGGAATCGGGTGGTCTCCACAGAAGAGATCGAGCGCGTGGTGCGCGAGGCGATCGAAGGGAAGTACATTTTGCTTTTCCCACGCGACAATGCATTTTTGTACTCAGAACAGCGGATCGAACGAGCACTCCTCACCACCCACAAAGATCTCAAATCAATACGCATCTCATTTGAGGGGCTTACCGAGCTCTCAATCAGAGTGACGGAACGGGAGCCCAAGGCGCTCTGGTGCGGCGAGGCGATCACCCGTCCGAGCGGATCATGTTTTTTCATGGACGCGCAGGGGCTGGTGTACGCACAGGCACCTGATTTTTCTCCGGGCGCATACCGGGAGTTCTATGGATCGCTTACGTCCACGGCGCTTGCCGATGACGAGTCATCGCCTTTGGGAAACCAGTTCTGGACAAGCGAAAAACTCACGGCTGCCTCAGCACTCGCAGATCGCATTGATGCACTGGTGTCACCGGTGCGCTCATTCTCGATCGAAGATTTGGCAGGTGAGATCGTACTGGCAGGCGGCGGAACCATCATCCTGAATGGTGATCAGGCGATGGACCGCTTACCGGACATCCTTGAAGCGGCAGTGAGTACAAAAAAAGGAGAAGGGAAGGATATGGTAACGATCAACTACATTGACCTCCGCCTCGCAGACACGGCCGGTAAAGTCTATTTTAAATTTAACGAGTAAGGCTTGTTGAGCCGACACTTCGTGATATAGTGCGACCCATGCAGAAAAGCTTCTGGCACAATTTACCAAAACCATTTATGGTCCTTGCGCCGATGGCAGATGTCACCGACGTCGCCTTCCGCGGAATCATTGCAGAACATAGTCGTCACGGACAGCCGGGTGGCGGTCCTGATGTGTTCTATACGCAATTTGTTTCGTGTGACGGACTCTGTTCACCGGGGCGCAAAGCGCTTCTGCACGATCTTCGCTACAACGAGATCGAACGCCCGATCGTCGCCCAGATCTTCGGCTCAAATCCGGATACCTTCCATGAAACAGCACAGCTCTTGGGGGAGCTTGGGTTCGATGGCATTGATATCAACATGGGATGCCCCGACCGCTCAGTAGAAAAGCAGGGCGCCGGCGCCGCGCTCATCAAAGATCCCGCCCGTGCCAAAGAACTCATCCGCGCCGTAAAAGCGGGAGCACCGAATATTCCGGTGTCGGTAAAGACACGCGTAGGATATAACAAAGACGAACTCGATCGCTGGCTCCCGCAAATTTTGGAAGAAGAGCCAGCCGTGGTGACGATCCACGCACGCACGCGCAAAGAAATGTCCAAAGTGCCTGCACGCTGGGAGGATGTGAAGCGCGCGGTGGAGATCGCCCGCGGGTCAGGCACGCTCATTGTCGGCAATGGCGACGTGGAAACAGTCGCGCAAGGTGAACAGCTCGCGGCAGAGAGTGGCGCTGATGGCGTGATGATCGGCCGCGGCATCTTCGGCAACCCGTGGCTCTTTGATCGCACCACCACGCGCGAAGAGATCCCACTTGCAGAACGCTTACGCGTGATGGTTCTCCACACCAAACGCTTTGAAGAACTCTTGGGGAATGTAAAGAACTTTGCGATAATGAAGAAGCACTACAAAGCGTACGTTACGGGATTTGATGGCGCGAAAGATCTACGCATTCAATTGATGGAAGCAAAGAACGCCGCAGAAATAGAGTCCATGATCACTGATTTTTTGGACGGTCACCCTTATGAAACTCGCCTTTACAACGAAGAATCGTAACCTCCGCTTTGCGACGCTCGCCGCGATCTTCCTTCTTGTTCCGTTCTCATCGGTGTTCGCTACAGAAGTTGGGTTTCCCACGCGCTCGGTGTGGTTCTCAAAGGAATCATTGGTTGCCGGGGAAACAATTTCGATCTACACATTTCTCATAAATACAGCAACGGATGCAACTTTTTTGGGCACGCTTGAATTTCAAGATAAAGGTGTGGCAATAGGGACGACAGGCTTTTCGATAACTCCAACAGAGCGGTCAAAGATCATCTCGATCAACTGGAATGTTACCGCAGGGGATCACGAGATCTCAGCGCATATTGTGGATGCTCGTCTTGCGACGGCCACAAGCACTGCAACGGTTGCCCCGATAGCACCGCGTACCGAAGTCCGCACTCTTACGGTCGTTGCCCCCGCTCCGGTGCCGGCCCCCGTGACTGCAAGTACGACGGCCTCCACCACAAAAACACTTACGGAGACCATTGATCAGTACGTCCCCACCGCAGTAAAAGATGCCGTGGCCCCCGCAGGGAATATGCTGGAGCAGGCGCGCTTGCAGGGAGTATCCACAATCACCAAACTCACCGAAGCAAACAAGACACGCATTGATGAATTGCGCGGAAGAACCGCACCAGCCACAACGACCGCTGTTCTTCCATTCCCAGAGGCAGGGCTTGCCAGCACCACAACGAACCAATCGGTCATCCCGCCGCGCGTAGAAACTCCATTTCGGTATGTATACTGGGGAGTTCTGACGCTGGTGAGCTTCCTGTTTACTCTCAAAGCACTCTTTTACATTGTTGCTCTCGGATGCTTCGTTGCGCTCGTGCGCGGCACGTGGCGCTTCATCCGCCGCAGGAGGGGAATATAGTATGGTTGCACCGAGGGTATCTACCCTAGTATACTGATTCCATGAATGAGGTCGCGAAATCAGACATATTTTTTGTGATCACCACGATCGCGGTGGTCGTGGTGACAGTTGTGTTTGTAGTGGCGCTCTTGTACCTCATCAAGATCCTGCGAGACTTCAAACAAGTTTCAGGCAGGGTAAAGGAAGAGAGCGACCGCATTTCAAAAGATCTCTCTGATCTGCACACTGCGGTGCGCGAACAGGGCGCGCGCGTGGCGCAAGCAGTGAGTTCGTTTGGAAGCAAGAAAAAACGAAACGCACCTAAGAAGGAAACCAAGGAAGACGTCGAGTGATTTTTATAACATAGTCAAGAACATATTATGGCAAAAAAACAAACAAACAGTTCAGGTGCAGGTGCATTGGTTGGTCTCGCGGCGCTCGCTGCAGTGGCGGCAGGCGGATATTTTTTGTACGGCAAAGACGGTGCCAAGAATCGTAAAAAAATAAAAGGATGGACACTCAAAGCAAAGGGTGAGGTGCTCGAGAAGGTCGAGAAGTTGAAAGAAGTAAGCGAGCCGGAGTATCGCAAGGTGGTGGATGCTGTCGCGGCAAAGTACGCAGCAGTGAAGTCGATCGACCCAGCAGAGGTGGAGCAGATGGCCAAGGAGCTCCATGGTCACTGGAAGAATATCAAACGCTCAATTGCTCCTGCTCCGGCAAAGAAAAAGACCGTAGCAAAGAAGCCAACAGCGAAAAAGGCAGCACCAAAGAAAGCGAAAGCATAGGAGAAAACAAAAACACCCCCAAGTAGGGGTGTTTTTGTTTAATTTGACCCTGGGGACAAGTCTAGTGGACAGAATCTAGGAGAGGTGTAGCATTACAAGAAAGGAGCTGTTCATTAGGATTTCATTATAACCACGAGAGGGAGGTGATGTATGCACGCATTGCGTAACACCAAGGTGTTCCCCAGCCCGACAGGTTTTCGGAAGAAAATTACGAATGCATGTGAAGCATCAACACGATGGCGCCAGCACACCGAGAAGAAGCTTGCGCACCTTGCGGGCAACATCCTGAGCAAATCACCGTTGGTCATTTGGGCGTATATAGCGCCTTTCGGATTGGCGGTCAGCGCTTTGTTCGTATGGCTGTTGGCTGATCGATTCGTTCGCTGTTTCGGTGCCCCGGCGCCGATAATGCCGAACTAAGTATTTTGAAGAAATAATCGCCTCCTCCGAGCGCACAACTTGTTGTTTGTGCGATTCCACCCCCGCCTTTCGCGGGGGTGGCCTTTTTTTTGGTATACGCAAAGCATATACTTGGTTCGTTCGGTCGAAATGCAAATGGCAATTTGCATTTCTCCCTCACTGCCAAGTATACTGACCACACAACCGTTATGAGCACGAAACAAAGCGACCACCAAGCACTCTATCGCAAGTATCGCCCCAACGCATGGGACGAGGTGCTAGGACAAGACCACGTGGTCAAGGCACTCACGGGCGCCATCGCTCAGGGCAAGATCGCGCACGCGTATCTCTTCGCCGGATCGCGCGGTACGGGCAAGACATCCATCGCGCGTATCTTTGCGCGTGTGATCGGCACGAGTGATACTGATTTAAATGAGATTGACGCCGCATCCAATCGCGGTATCGATGATGTGCGCGCACTTCGCGAAAGCGTGCAGACGCTCCCGTTTGAGTCGCCGTACAAGGTGTACATCATCGACGAGGTGCACATGCTCACCAAAGAAGCATTCAACGCGCTCTTGAAAACTTTGGAAGAGCCACCGCATTTCGTGATCTTTATTCTCGCCACCACCGAGCTTAACAAAGTGCCCGAAACGATTGTCTCGCGCTGTCAGACTTTCACCTTCAAGAAGCCGACACAAACGATCCTGAAAGAACTCGTACTCGATGTGGCACGTAGAGAAGGGTACAAGATCGACCCCGCATCAGCAGAGCTCGTCGCGCTTTTGGGCGATGGCTCATTCCGCGACACGCACGGCGTGTTGCAGAAGGTGCTTTCCTCAACAGAAGGGAAGACGGTGACCCCAGACGAGGTCGAGCGTATTACCGGCGCGCCGAAGACCGTGCTGGTGAATGACTTGCTGGTCGGCGCCGCAACAGGCGACACCGAGAGAGCGCTTCAGGCAATTCGCACCGCACGCGATGAGAATGTGGATATGAAAACATTTGCCAAGCTTCTCTTGCGCAAGATGCGCGCCGCGCTCCTCATGCGTTTTGATGCGGGATATGCCTCGCGCATGGCAGAAGAGTTTACCGAAGAAGATGCCGGATTTTTGAAAAAACTTGCGGGAGACAAAACCGCACGTCTCACGAGCGACACCGTGATTGCATTTCTTGATGCACATGATCGCATCGGCTCATCAGCGATTCCTGAACTCCCACTTGAGCTTGCGGTGATACAACTTGTCGAAAAGAAATAATGAGCATCCTATGGAAAATAGTTTGATTAAAAGATATATAGCCGAAGCCGAAGCGCACGGAGCAGGTATCCTAGAAGAGAATTCAAAAAAATCGAATCAGTCGTACGATAATTTACAAAAAGTTTATTTGGAGATAAAAAGTCTCAATAGATTGGAGGACTTAAAAATCCTTCTCGGGCACGGCAATTCCTCCGTTCGTGTTTGGGCGGCCACACACCTACTACCAGTGAGTGAGGAAGATTCACGTAGCACCCTTAATGATGTCGCAAAAGAAGTAACACCAATTGGTTTTAACGCGCAAATGATAATAAATGAATGGAATGCGGGAAAATTGAAACCTTGATTTTCTTAATAGAGGGCGTATGCTTATTATGGGAAGGTAGGTTGTACCATCTGAGCAGTCAAAGGAGGTGCCCTATGTTCGCATGCACGAAATGTCGCGGCAAGAAAGGGAACACCGTGTGCAGCCAATGTCACGGAACAGGCAAGGTTGTACGCAGTGATGCACTCGACGTCCTTGAAGCACCCGGCCTAGAACTTCAGTTGGTCGAGGCCTCAACAACGCCACACAAAGCGCCGGCATGGCATCCGGCACTCGGAAAATTCCCGGGTCTCCACTAAGTAAGTAAGTGAGACCCACAACCAACCCTGGTGCTTCGGCGCCAGGGTCTTTCATTGGGAATGTTCCTCGCGTTGTTTTTGGGCCTATTTTGTTGTAAGTTGTAGGGGTTAGTTTGAAGTATTGGGGGATCGTCTAATGATAAGCAAAGCTTGCTTGCTGCGCTCGCTCGGAAAATCAAAAGTGTTCTGCAGAAATCGTGCGTACTGCTGGGGGATCGTCTAATGGTAGGACAGCGGCCTTTGGCGCCGTTAATCTAGGTTCGAGTCCTAGTCCCCCAGCAGTGAGCAGGATAGAACACTTTTGATCTGCGCTCGCTCGCTTGCAAGTAGGACAGCGGCCTTTGGCGCCGTTACTCTAGGTTCGAGTCCTAGTCCCCCAGCTAAGTCGTGCTAGGTTATCCCGCACAAGGAGCGTCGTTTAGTAAGTTCAATCAGAGCGATACAATTAAAAAATGGAGTACATCATACCCTCAATACAAGAGTTTTTTCATACGCTCGATAGCCACAACGGATTAGTGACGGTGCTGGGCTGGTGGACCGTATTCCTCTTGGGAATTTGGGCCGCAAAAATTCAGCAGAGGAATAGTGCCAGGCTTGAGATATTTAAAGATCTCAACAAACTGAAATCAGAAATTGATAAATCTTCCATAGATCTTGGTGTTTTGTTGTCCAAGTTTTCTTTACCTTTTCTGACCATGGAATGGGCAGAAAAAGGTAGTATTGGGCTCGGTGAAGGCAAAAGGCCGGGAGAACTCTGGTTAGAAAACAATAGGAAAATTCTTGATGCACTTTCGCTTTTCGAGGAAAAGAATCAAAACTTTTTAAATGCGGCCAATACGTGGATTTCCATAATGCCTCGACTAAAAACATCTAGGAATATTCTTGCCGCAGAGTTTAGTGGTTTATCTAGGACATTGTGGGCCTATGTACAGTTCCATATGAGTCAAACGACAAATGAATATGATTGGAAGAAATGGGATCGAAAACAGATAGAGGCCGAGACTGAGAGAGTGAGGGCTGAATTTAATAAAGTTGCAATCGGTTTCCTAAATGACTTTATGGACTTACTCCATGATGAGCTGATACGACCAATTTTTGCGATAAATAAAGTTAGACGAGAAGATTTTAATTATGTTCAACCAATGGAAGCCGAAACCTTAACCGAAAAAGGCATCAAGGTCATCAAGTATCAGACAACAGAAATTGCGATGTTGTTTAAGCAAAAAAGAGAAAAGCCGACGGAACCCAAGCAGGAGTCGTAATGAGCAGTATGGCTGAAGAACGCAAGCAAATAAAAGAAAAAAGAAAGTTATAGAATTGGAACAGGAAATTCCTTTTTAGTAAATTAATAAAAATTCTCTATGATCAAATATCTTTATCATCAAGATGGAAGTCCAGCAGGTTTTTTACAAAATCGATTTATCTATGATATGCAGGGTAGTCCAATTGGCCAATTAAATGGAACTCATGTGCATAGGTTATCAGGTGGATATGTGGGTGAACTCGATGACGATATGGTTTTTGATAAACGTGTGGGTAATTTTGGAAATATAGGGCATTGTGGTAATCCGGGTAATGCTGGGGCACCGGGTCACCCGGGAAATCGAGGTAATAGAGGTTATACAGGCTTTGAAGAGGTGTTTAATCACTTATTTGAATAAACAAATTTGTTCTATATCGTCCCAGACGGCCAGCAGTGGGCGCAAGCAGCCAGGCGGGAATGCCAAACCTGACGCCTGTTGTTCAATACAACTGGGGAGGCTACATTGAGGACTCCGTGGATTGAATAGTAATTATGGCAATCGAAACTAGAATCGTCACATACCTTGCATACTCGGAACTACTCGACTCTTTCGAAAGAGGTGGTATCGTTATTCCTGTAAATACATTGAAGACGGTTGAAGATTTTGAAGCGCAGATTGAATACTTGCTTCACGAGATGAACCCGATCGAGCTGATCCAATTCAGCTCTTTTCTGAATATGATTTGCCAGACACGAGATACCGATTCGACTATGGTCAGGGGCGTCTCTCTTCTTGAAGAGTCAGGTGTTATTGCCAAGGGCAGGGGCTTCTCAAACAAGATTGTTTTTCATAGGGAGAATCTACTAAATCTTATCGGACAAATTCTCTCAAAGAAATGGCAGGGCAACCAACAGCTAACGGGACCGGAACATGGAGCAAATCATAAGAAATACTCTGAAGCTATTCTCTTGAACAACGAGCTTTTAAATACTGAGATTAATGCTGATTCGGCAAAAGGGATTTTTCTCAGAGATCATTTTATAAGGGAATGGCCTCACTACTATCTTCCGGAAATCGCCCGCCTCATCTATAGCCACCGAATCGTTCGATATCGATATTGCTACGAAACACTTCTGGCGACCTTAGATGCTACCAATAAATCGGAAATGGAAGCCGGATTATCTGCTTTCGAACAAAACGCAGGAGTGTCTCTTTCCTCATACATGAAAGTGCTCAGTGGCCTATATGCATGGTTTTTTGAAGTTCCTCTCCAGAATGAGGAGAATCCTCCTGCTGCTGGCCACCTGAGATTGGGGTTTGATTTCCAAAATATCAACTCCTTTTATATCCAAGCCTCGCAGTTTCAACAGGACCCTTCATTCATAACTACAATCAATCTTCTTTCGAGAGACATCAACGCTCTCAGGGAGGCTTCTGACCAAGAGGCAATAAGGACTCGCGACCCAATAATGGGCTATAATAAGAGCGTTCGCATATTTTTTGATAATCCGATTTTCAAGATATCGGACGGCCTGTACTGCATTACGGATTTGAAATTCATTGTTGAAAACGTATGTGGTGGCTTGCTCTGGCGCGTGAAGAGTGAGGGGAACCCGCAGAACTTCAAGTCAGCGTATGGACGCTTAATGGAGAAGTATTTTCAGTTCCTCATCAGTAATATTTTCAAAGGTGCAACAATAGATTTCGGTGAACACGCAGGGGCAGACGCTGTCGTTGAATATAAAGACAAGGTTTTTGTCATAGAATTCACGACGGAGTACTACAGATTTTCTTCCTTGTACAATCCTACTTTTGATGCGTTTCTTGATGACGCCCACCGCCTCCTTTTCAATACCGGCCAAGATGATCCGAAGGCAAGGAACAAGAACGACAGGGGTAAGCTCCTGAAGCTTAACCAGTACATTGAGGACAACAAAGGCAAGCGCAAAAGGATAATACCTGTTCTTGTTACCGAGAACTTTCTGGGCAACCACAGTCTATTCAATGAATTCAGCGGCTTCTACGATTCGGGAGTGGCAGAAAAGAACCTCGCAAATATCGTCGACAACCCGCCCCTGTTTCTGTGTCTCGATGATCTCGAGACTTTCTGGAGCCTATTTGATCCTAGTGAAGCCGGAGATGCATTTTTAGGGTTCAACGATTATTGGATACTCAAGGATAAGGGCCCACTATTCCACAATCCGTCTTCTGCGATGTGCAAATTTGTGGAGGAAGTTCAAGGGAAAGAGCCGAGAATAAGCAATCACGATTTTGCGGATTTCTTCTCTAATAAAAATACCTATAAGTAGAGTTTTTGTTTCTTGATGATGCTACGAAGGTCGGCTATCCGTAAAGTTTAGGCAACTTCTGCTATAATCATCACATGAAAACAGCAATTATTATCCATGGATATAATAATGAATCAGAATATTCTGACAGAAGCAGACCCGCTGCCTCTAATGATCACTGGATCCCGTGGGTTCAAAGACAGCTACTCTTAAAGGGTATTGAGACACAAACGCCAGAGATGCCTGGCTTCTATAAACCCAACTACGAAGCATGGAAGAAAATGTTTGAACGCTTTGATCTGAACGAAGATACAATTTTAGTGGGGCATAGTTGCGGGGGAGGATTCCTTGTTCGATGGCTGAGCGAGTCAAATGTAAAAGTCGGCAAGGCTGTACTCGTTGCACCATGGCTTGATCCTGAAAAAGAAATTGATGAAAACTTCTTCAAATTTGAAATTGATAAACATATTGCAGCAAAAACAGCCGGGCTCATTGTCATGTACTCGCGTGACGACCACTCTTCAATATTAAAGACGATTGATATACTCAAAGCAGAAACCACAGATATTCAGTTCCAAGAATTTGAAGACAAAGGCCACTTTGTACTAGGGAGTCTAGGATCCGCAGAACTCCCTGAACTTCTATTAAATTTGGTTTAGTTTGTTCCAACGCTACTTTTATGACCACCACCCAATACCTCGCACTGCTTCGCGGTATTAATGTAGGCGGGAGCAACATCATCAAGATGACCGCGCTCAAGACCTGTTTCGAAGAAATGGGGTTTGCAAATGTGCTGACGTACATCCAGAGCGGGAACGTTATTTTTGACGCACCCAAACAAGATATCGCTGCGCTGACACAAAAGATCGAGAGAGTGCTCTCAAAGAAATTTAATTACACGTCGCAGATCGTCCTCGTTTCGCAGAAGGACCTTGCCACGGTGGTGAAGAATGCTCCGCCTAAGTTTGGCGCGGATAGCGCGCGCTATCGCTACGATGTGCTCTTTCTCAAACCGCCGCTCACCGCGCGTGAGGCACTCAAGGTGGTGAGCCTTAAAGAGGGCGTGGATTTCGTGCACGCGGGCAAAGGAGTGCTCTATTTCTCCCGGCTTATAAGCAAGGCGACCCAGAGCAAGCTGAGCAAGATCGTCCTCTTGCCGATCTATAAGAGTATTACGATCCGCAATTGGAACACTACCACCAAACTCGCCGCGCTCATGGATGCACGTTCGCAGAGCAAAAACAAGGGTTAAAAACGGCTCAGGGCACCTGAGCCGTTTATTTTGAGCGGATGCAGGATCCTGATTCGGAACTTCTATTGACCTTGGTTTGACGGTGTCTAATGTCGTCCCACACCCCCCAGCCAAAGAATTCAATGTATAATTAGCCAATGGATTCTAAAGTAGAAAAAAATAAACTGGAGCTAGAAAGTTTTTGTATTGAAACAGAGCGATTACTGCTCCGTCCTGTGTCGATGGAATATGCAGAAGAAATTTTCAAAGAGTTCGATGAGGAGATAACAAAGTATATGTTTCCGTCAACGCCGGACAGTATTCTCGATACGAAAAAGTTTATCGAAGGGAGTATCGCCGGGTTTCTGTCAGGCGAAGAAATCGTTGTGGCCATCCTCAGCAAGGACACTTTGGAATATCTAGGAAATGGAGGAATCCATCGTATCGATACAAAGATGCCCGAACTTGGTATCTGGATCAAAAAAAGCGCGCACGGAAATCATTACGGCAGGGAGGCCGTCGCAGGGCTTAAAAAGTGGGCTGATGATAATCTTGATTATGAATACCTCAGGTATCCTGTGGTGGAAGAAAATATGTCGAGCAGAAAAATAGCAGAGTCGCTTGGTGGCAAGGAGGTATCAAGGTATCCAAAGGTAAATCAAAAGGGCGTTTCCTTAGATATGGTTGAATATCATATTTTTGCAGGGGAATAGGATCCAACACCGTCCCATACTCTCAGTTTTTGGAACTCCAGTGCGTGTGGCATAACTTGCGATAATCACGTGCGGTGCTAGTATAAATACGAACTACACTACTGATATCACACGGTCAGGTTTGGTGATAAAGGTTTTGATTCGTTCGGTCGCAGGGTCAACCAGACCAAAGCAGTTCATTCTAGGTTGGTATATATAAGCTCGTGCAGGCTAGATTCTCAGGTAAGTTCTAGTACTGTATAGATGGAGAGATGCTGCGTATGGTATGGATATTGTACGGCAGACGAACTAACCTCCAATAAAGACTATGGGTGGAGCACGGAATGCTCCACCTTTTATTATTTATGCGCTGAAAACAAAGGTCTCAGCTCTGTAAAAGCTCTCTGCAACAGACGAACCTAAATATTGTTAACATTGCAGCAATAGACGTTACACTCTACTGTTTTGGGCATGAACTCATATGACCCGCACTACATGGCGCTCAAGGAGACAAAATTGCAAGAAATCATCAACAAAACCAAGACCGTTACTA